>CENP01046233.1_pt1 | contig 23109 bp, 21 predicted proteins | sample 361281 | NCBI WGS metagenome assembly CENP01 (sample SAMEA2591122, study PRJEB7988) | marine metagenome | biome: marine biome (ENVO:00000447); feature: deep chlorophyll maximum layer (ENVO:xxxxxxxx); material: saline water (ENVO:00002010), including plankton (ENVO:xxxxxxxx) | depth 70 m | reverse complement strand
TACTCAAACCAAAAATCAAATAAATCTCCAAGAAAAAAAATTGCTTGCGCGTCACTTTTAATTTCATCAAGCCACAAAATAAACTTTTTTTCACGTTCTATACTTGAAACTTTACTAGGTGAACCTAAATGATTATCAGAGCTAAAATAAATTTTTTTCGAAGAATTTAATTCAATTGGAATCATCACAAAACTATATTTCTACTTTTTCCCATTTATCATTAGAATCAAGCCTAAAAGATCCAATATAAATTTCATTCCACTCGCTAGGAGCTATTATTGATAAAAATAATTTTTGATCATTTCTTTGATAAAGATGGTAAATTTCTCCTTTTTCAGGTTTAAAACTAAAGTGACAATTATAAATTAATTGATTCCACTCAAATGTCTCCATTAATTTTTTATATTCTTCTTTAATTTCCTCATATCTTGAAGAAAAATACTTATTTGTTTTTAAAAGCTTTTCTTGTTTAAAAGAAGTAAGATTCGATGGTTTTATCGAAGGAGCACCAACATTAGATGCATATGGCAATGTGCTGGGGTTATCTGCTACTTGATCTGGTTTTTTCTTAGACATTTAAATTTTTTACAAAAATAATCAAACTATTTTAACACCTTTTCATAACAATTAAAAGGCATATCACTTTGGTTTCTAAAATAAATTTGACCTAGTTTTAGATAACCTAAATTTGAGTAAAATTTATTATTTTTTTTATTCAGACTAAATGTATCCAATCTAATAGATTTAGCTTTAGTTTTAATTCCAATTTCCTCAATATATTTCATTATAAATTTTGCAAAACCTTTTCCTTGAAATGTGGGATTAATTGCTAATCTATGGACATATAGGCTATTATTTGATTTTATCTTCCATTTAATTTTTTTATAAAAATCATCCATAACATTATAAACTGATACGCATCCGACTATATTATCTTTCAATAATAATACCATTAAATAACCATTATCAATATCTTCTTTAAAAATTTTTTTTGATGGATAATTTTCATCCCACTGAAAAATTTTTTTAGAAATCATATGTTTGGTGCACAACGAAATGATTCTCATAATTTCATAAAGATCAGATAAAACTGCTTTTCTAATTTTTAAATTAGATTTTTTCAATATTTAAAGATTTATTTTGAAAAAATTAAACTTATTCTATTGCATCAACAATAATTTTTCCAGTAGTCAATATAGGAAAATTAATTCCTAAAATTGTTGCAAGCGTTGGTGCAATATCTTTAATATTTAATTTATTGTAAGAAACTCCTTTCTTAATATTTTTTCCATAAAAAATAATGGGTACGTGTGTATCGTAGGTTGTCGGTGTCCCATGGTTTGATGTACTTGATGATTGTTTGACCCAGAAAGGGTTCACAAAAAAAACTAAATCACCTCTATATTTAGGATGACTATTATTCAAGAGCATATTTAAAGAATAATTATCTGAACTTTTTGTTTCAAAATATTTGAAATTAGTAAAATCGTAAACGTCATAAATCCATGGTTCTGATAATAGCAAATTTGTTATTTTTATTTTAATATCATCAATATCTTCTTTCATATTGACGATCTTATCTTTATCCAAAAAAATATTATAGTTTGAAATATTTTTAATGTACTGGTTGAGTTGAGGTGGGAAAACTTTTGATGAAAGTATTTTATTTATAGGGATTTTATTATCTGCTAAAAAATCAGGTGAATGTGTAATTCCATGATCTGCTGACAAATAGATAATATAATTATTTAACCCAATTTCTTTATCTAAAAAATTTAGAATTTCTTCTATGGTTCTGTCAAGCCTAATATAAGTATCTTGAACTTCTTTTGAATTTGAACCAAATTTATGACCAATATGGTCAGGACTACTAAAACCTATATGAACAAAATCAGTTATATCATCAGACCCTAATCCTTCCTCAATAATAGCCTTTAAGGCTAAATCTTTTAAAATTTCATTTCCGTAAGGTGAGTATTTTATAGCATTGTAGTCAGTTGATCCATCTCTATTTTTAGAAAGTTTTTTTAAATAATAAGGAAAAACAGATTGTTTTTTATTTAAAAATTTTCCTTCATAATTATTTAAATCTGGACCACTTTCTATATAATTATCTATATCATAGTAAGTATCCCAAAGGTCAATATAATTATGAATATTTTTTTTACTATTGAATTCTATTAACCAATCTGGAAGTTTGTCCATATAATATGAACTTGAAACAAAAATACCTTCTGTTTCACTGAACCAAAATGTTTGATTTGATGTATGACCTCCGGACAAGACAGCTGATCTATCTTTTAAAGACACACTCAATGTCTTAGCTCTAAAATTTGTAGATATCCGATTTTCATCTGAAATTGTTGTTGTTAAAAGATTTTTAGGTGACTTTTTACCAATTTTTTTTGATGTACCAACAGGGTTAACATTACTATCATCAACACAATATATTTCTTTACCTAGCGCAGGATTATACCAATCATTACCTACGATTCCATGGTAGCTTGGTGTGGTTCCAGTAACTATAGTTGCATGTCCTAAGCCAGTAGAGGTTCTTGCATAGCTGTAATGAGCATTTTTTGCTAGAAATCCATTATTTATTAATCTTTTAAAACCATTTTGACTGTATTTATTCCAAAACTTTGGAATATATTCATACTTCATCTGATCAACCACAATCCCCAATACTAATTTGACATCTGATTTAATTTTACCATCATCATGTTGAGAAAAAAGAGAAATTGATACAAAATAAAAAAGAAAAAAATTCTTCATAGGATTATTTTTTTTTAAAATAAAAAAAAAGAGGGGAAAAACCCCTCTTTTAATATTATTAATAAGTAAAACTTATTATTTAGCCCACCAAAGTTTTGTTTCCATTTTATCTGCACCTTGTACAGTTGCAGCAGCATTAACATTGGCTTCATTTTTATTATAAGCTCCTGAACCATATCTTAACCTTTGAGGATAAGCACCATTCATACTACCCATTTCATAGATATCAGTATCATTAACAGTATTACTTTGAATGTAACCAGTACCGTTAGTGTTTTTATAAACTTTTGGGAAACCTGTATCTCTAATAACAGCCCAGGCTTCTAAACCGTCAGTATAGTTAGCTAAGTATCTCTGAGAAGAAATTTTTGCTAAATCACCAGAACCAGTTAATGATCCCATAGGCTCATTTGCAAGATATGATGCAATATCTGCATCACTTACCTCCCAAAGTCTCATGGCATGCGTAATTCCAGCTTGATAGTGAGAATTAGCTCCAGAACCAATTCCTAGTGTTGCAGCGTGTGCAAGTAAAAAATGTGACTCAGCAGCAGTAAATACTAAAAATGGGAAAATTGGTTTTCCTTCATTTTTCTTTTGAGTAACTACTTCACCTGGCTCACACCATAGGTCTGGAAATAACATATTTTTGATGTTTCCGTTAGTTCTACTTGGCTGACCAACATAATATGGACCAGCTCCAGTCGTGATAGATACTGTACCATCACCACCAACAGAAGATGTATAATCAACTCCTGAATCAGTCAAGTGATTTTTCATATATGTTATATGTTTGTCATACATACTAACCAAATCACCTGTAGTTGGTTTGGTAAAAGAAAATGTACCACCCTTAATTGGTTTAGCATATTTTGTTAACCTTGGATCATTGTTATCTCTTAACAAGTCAACAAGTGAACTTCCAAGATGCCATCTACCACCACCATAAAAGTTATGCCAGATATCACCGTATGTAGCACTAGACCATTGTGAAATATCGATATCTCTTGGAATAGTCGCATCCTTATCACCAAGAACACCACCTGCAATAGCTTCCGATACTTGAGTGCTGTAATCAGCACCTCCAGCACCATGACCTCTTAAAGCAACTTTTAATTTAAGGCTGTTTGCTAACTTTTTCCAGTCTTGCATGTTTCCATTAAAGAATAAGTCATTCTCACCAAGGAGTTGTGGTCCTTCACCAGTCGTTGTAGCACTTCCTATTATACCAATTGCTTCATCAAGGGCAGCAATGATACCATCATAAATTGTCTTTTGATCATCAAAGATAGGAGTTACAATATCAGGATCTGAGGCTTCACTAAATGGAACCATTCCAAATACATCTGAAAATCTTTGATAATAAAGACCTTTCATAATTAATGCAATTGCATAATATTGCTGATTTTCAAGAGTTCCTCCAGGCTTTACAAAATTTGTATAGGCAGTAAGTTGACTATTATAACCAGACATCCAATCCCAAGTAGCATTAGTATAAGCAGCATGATATACATAACCCATACCGTCATTCCACCAGTTACCTTTATATCCAAATGGATGCATACCAGAGAATCTATCAAAATGAATCAATGGTCCTCTCCAATAAGGATATCTATTTGGGGCGTAAAATTGTTGCTGAACACCAGTAACAAAAAACTTTGCACTGACATCTGCAGCAGTTAAAGCATCAGGCTTTTCGTTTATTTCATCAAAATCAGATGTACATGATAAAACAAACAGAAAACTGAATGCTAAAAGAATAAATTTTTTCATAATTATTTGTATTTAAATTTTAAAACTTAAGAGTTACATTTAATCCAATACTTCTAAGTGTTGGAAGATTACCTAACGCTATACCTTGACCTCCAAGATTTGTACCAAGAGCAGCTTCTGGATCAATATCTTCAGCTTTTTTATTGATAAAGAATAAATTTCTTCCAATTAACTGAAGATTAATACTCTCCATTCCAAGTGCACTAACATCTGGGAAAGAGTATCCAATAGCAAGTTCTCTCAATCTAACATTATCCTGAGCATAAACATATGGCTCAGCTATATCAGATAATCTCTGCCAGTACTCTTGTCCAGTAATATTAACAGTATTAGCAGCTCCATTTGGATCAACAGCGTCCAATACAACTCCAGATTCTCTGTATTGTAAAGATCTTTCTGAAACACCATAAGAGTCTAATCTTGATGAATCTCCGGAATAAACTACACCACCGAAACGACCATCAATTAATACATTAAGTGAGAAGTTTTTGTAGTAAAATGAATTACTCCAACCTGCTAACCAATCTGGTTGAGCATTACCTAAGAAATTGTCAGGGTTAGATTGAGTTGGTTTACCATCAGCTCCAACCAATCTATTTCCACTGCTATCTCTTTCCCACACAGTACCATAAAGATCACCAATTCCACCACCAACTTTAGCTTGAGAATTCACGTTACCACTATTTGTTTGGTAGTAAACTAATGTATCAAGATCGTCAATTAACGAAACTAATTTATTTTCATTTTTAGAAGCAAATAAACTAGTATTCCACCTCATTTCACTGTTATTAATAATATTGTATCCTAATAATAACTCAACACCCTTGTTTGTAACCTCACCAACATTTTCTAAGAAAAATGAATATCCAGTGGCTGCTGGAACAGGAACACTAAAAATCATATCGGTAGTAGTAATATTGTAATAAGCAAAATCAAAAGTCAGATTATTATCTAACAAAGATAATTCTAGACCAAATTCCGTTGATTCAATGTTTTCAGGCTTTAAATCAGGATTTAACCTCGTTGATGGAGCATTAAGCGTAGTTAAACCAAGGTATCCTTGGCCAGGAACACTAAATGTTTGAACTAACTGGTAAGGGCTAGTATCATTACCAACATTTGCGACACTCGCTCTCACTTTAAATAAGTCAAACAGCTCCTTATTTGGATCAATATAGTCTTGTAATAATAAAGCTAGGTTAACAGATGTATACATGTAAGATCTATTTTCAGCACCAAGAGTTGATGACCAATCATTTCTTGCAGTTACATCTAAGTACGCAAAATTATCATATGCAAAATTTGCAGATGCATATAAAGAATTTACCTTTTTAGTTTGTTGTGGTGTTTCAGTAAACTGTTGAACTAATGTATTAGACAAGAAAGCTTTACTGTTTAATTTGAAATCATCTCCAAAATTACGCATTGCTTCATAAGTTCTCTTCGATAAATTTCCACCAACATTAAAGACAACATTTAAATCATCAGCAACATCACCTTTTGCAGTAAGTAAAAATTCAGAATTTAATTCACCGCTATTAGATGTGGTTCTTTCAAGTCGACCTTGTGGATAGTAATGGTGTCCTGGTTGTCTAACCCAATAACTAGTCATATCAGTAACATCAGCACCAACTCTCACAAATCCTGATAGCCAGTCAGCAAATTCGTAGTTTATTTTTGCAAAACCAAAGAATCTCCCTCTACTTTCATCATCAATATCGTTATATAATAGCCAGTAAGGGTTACCAGTAGATGTCCCAGGTCTGTCGTAAGCGATTACAGCATAATCCGCATCAGTTGCAGGGTTATCCATTTGATATTTTCTTAAATCAGAAACTCTAACAGTAGTAGGCATGTTATGAATCAACTGAGTTATACCCTCAGAACCTGTTCTAGCTCTGTGATCTAAATCCTGAGTAAAATATGTAGCCTTAGCATCAATGGACAACTTATCGGTAAGTTGGCTCATTGCTCTTACATTAAAATTATGGCTATTTAGAGCAGCATTTGGTAAAATACTTGTAGTAGAATTATTTGTGTAAGAAAATCTAAAATTTGATTTACTATTTCCATTTGAAATAGATACTGAGTTAATAGATTTTACACCAGTCTCATAAAAGTCTGCTACATTATTTGGTTGAACAGTATAAGGTTTAGAAGTTCCATCAAAATATAATTGAAGACTTCCATCAGCAAGTTGACCATAAGATGGTCTCACCATATCAGCAGTTGCAGTAGATGCGGCATTTCTAGTTCCTTGTCCATAAATATTTTGACGATCCGGTAAGAACATTGGATCTTCAAATACTGTATTTGAATTAACAGTTACTCCCATTTTTGATTCTGAATTTCCTTTTTTAGTCGTAATAAGAATTACTCCGTTACCTGCTCTAGCACCATATAGTGCAGCTGCATTAGGACCTTTCAGTATAGTAACTGATTCAACGTCGTTTGGATTAACATCCGTAATACCACCACCAGTAATGATGTTGTTATACTCACTACCACCAGAATTAATTCCATCTTGGTTAATAGGAATACCATCAACTACAACTAATGCTTGATTTTGACCAGTAAGAGAGTTATTACCTCTAATAACAATTCTTGAACCAGAACCAATAGTACCAGATTGTGTAATGTTAATACCAGCAACTTTACCAACTAAAGCGTTAGCTAGGTTGTGGTCTTTAATAGTGTTAACTTGTTCTGAAGAAATTTCAGAAACAGAATAACCTAAAGATTTCTTAGCTCTAGTTAAACCTAAAGCTGTTACTACAACTTCGTCTAGTAAACTATCAGGCTCTAAGCTAACATCTACTGTTGAACTAGCTCCAACAGAGACAGATTGAGATTGATATCCAACATAGCTAAATACAAGAACATCTCCTTGTGAAGCATCAATTGAATAATTACCATCAAAATCTGTAGAAACTCCGACAGAAGTTCCCTCAACTACAACGGTTGCACCAGGAAGTGGCACTCCGTTTTCATCTGAAACTGTACCTGATATCTGTTGAGCATATGCTGACAAAGTCATAGCAAAGAACAACAAAAAACTGGTACAAATCTTAAAGATTTTTGTTTTCATAAGTGTTTGTTTTTTAAATAATAGTTGTTAAATAATTGTTAATATTTAGTTAATTATCCGTAAAAATAAAGATTAATAATAAGAATTTAGTAAAAATCATGGCAATTTTTTGTTAAAATCACAATTTTTAATGTTAAAAAATTAGTTTTCAATGATTTATGACTGATTTATTAAGTGAATAATTTACTAAAAAAGCACCTATGGGCAAGTGCAATACAACAGGATGAAAATTACCTAAATATTTAATAATTTCTTCCACTAAATACTATATTTTGCATCTATTAAAATTGAATCATTTTGGTAGTCAGTTAGAGCATAATTAAAACCCTTTTTAAGGCTATATCCAGCATAATCACCGTTTTTATTCAGAGCAATAAATCCAACTTGTAAATATTCCCATTCAGGTCTGTTTTTGTGTAACTTAGATATCCTAGCAACAACCTCTTTACAAGCATCATGAGGAGACATTCCATTTCTCATACATTCAACAACCATTGCACTACCTGCAGTTCTTATTACTGCTTCACCTAACCCAGTTGCTGCTGCTGCTCCAACTTCGTTATCTAAAAAAAGACCAGCACCTATGATTGGAGAATCGCCAACTCTTCCATGCATTTTCCATGCTGCACCACTAGTAGTGCATGCTCCAAACAAATTACGGTCTGAATCAATTAGAAGCATACTTATAGTATCGTGATTTTCTATATTTATAGCTGGTTTATACTCTGATTTTTTTAACCAATTCTTCCAATCAATTTTTGATTGCTTGGTTAATAAATTTTGACTTTTAAAACCGTTTTTTATGGCAAAATCGTATGCCCCTTTTCCAGATAACATTACGTGAGGAGTTTTTTCCATAACTAATCTTGCAACAGAAATTGGATTTTTAATATTTTGTAAAAAACTTACAGACCCACAATCATTATTTGAATCCATTATGCACGCATCTAAAGTTACTTTACCGTCTCGGTCAGGTAATCCTCCATAACCAACAGATCTTTCATCAGGATCATTTTCAGAATCTCGTACACCATATTCAACTGCTGTTAATCCACCCTCTCCATTATTTAGTTTTTTCCATGCTACTTTATTAGCATTAACTCCATGATTCCAAGTCGATATAATTCTAGGAACATCCTTTGAAACAGAATTATTTTTATTAGATAAGCTTACTAATGATGAGGCAGATAGAGTACTATATATAGTGTTTTTTAAAAATTTTCTTCTAATCATTACTACATTTTTATTGTTCCAACTTCTCTTGTTCCTGTTCCTTCGACATTAGTTAATTTATCTCCCAAATCATATCTTGCGAGATTACCCATTTTCTCTAATTTATTAACAATATTAGGGCGATCATTAACAATATTGTTCAATTCTCTGGGATCGTCTTTAAGATTGTATAATTCTTTTTCATAGACAATATTTTGATCATATTTTACTGGGATACCATCTTTACCTCCATTTCTTCCGTTAAGTGATCTATATAACCTTGGAAAATATAATTTCCACTCACCTGATCTAACAGCGTGAAGCTCATTGGATCTGTAATAAAAATAAAGTGCTTCATGAGGGGATTTACTTGTTTCAGATATCAATAAAGGCCAAATATTTTTTCCATCAATTTTATTAGAAGACATTCTTGATCCAGTAACATTAGCAAAAGTAGGCAACCAATCAATACCCATTAAAGGCTCGTCTATTACAGTGCCACTATTAATTTTATTAGGATACTTTACAATACACGGTACTCTTTGACCACCTTCCCATGCTGTGCCTTTACCCTCTCTATATATTCCTGATGAACCAGCATGATCTCCATAGGAAAGCCAAGGACCATTGTCTGATGTGAAAACAACAATGGTATTTTCTGATAACCCATTGTCTTCTAAAGCATTTAAAACTCTTCCAACTGAAAAATCAATTTCAGTGATTACATCAGCATACAATCCTTTTCCTGTACTACCTTTAAATTCTTTGGAGGCAAACAGTGGGACATGTGGTTGTGGGTGAGGAATATATAAGAAAAAGGGATTATTTTTATTTTCATTAATAAATCGAATACTTTCATCTGTTATTCTTTTAGTCAGATCAGATTGATCAATCAAAGTTTCAATCGGATTTTCATTTTTATACAGAAGAAGATCATCCGGAAATGCATGAGGAATTTCTGGATGAAAAGGCCACATATCATTGGAGAAAAGAATACCGAAAAATTCATCAAAACCGTGTCTTGTGGGCAAAAATATTTCAGCATCACCTAAATGCCACTTTCCAAATATCCCGGTTTTATATCCATTTTCTTTTAACATTTCTGAAATCAATAATTCTTTTTGATTAATTCCTCTCTTAGATTTTGGTCCAAAAGCACCATTAATTCCAATTCTATTTGAATAAGCGCCAGTAAGAATGGCAGCCCTTGAGGCAGAACATACTGCTTGAGAGGAATAATAAGAGGTTAATTTAGCGCCATCTTTAGCCATATCATCTAGATGTGGGGTATTGATAAATTCTGATCCATATGATGATAGATCTGCATAACCCAAATCATCTGTCAAAATAAAAACTATATTAGGTTTAATATCGCTATTCTTCTCACATGATAGCATTAGCAGAGAAAATATAATTGATCTGTAAAAAAATTTATTTAAAATCATATTAGTTGTTTAAATTCTAAATTTAATAAATCGTATTTATAAATTCTTACTTTAATTTATTCAAAATTAATTTCTAATTTTCTATTGAATATTAAAGTTCATTAATTAATGAAAAGATTTTTTTTAATAATATCCTTGTTTTTTTTAAGCTGTGAAAATAATGAATTAGATAAGCCCAATATACTATTTATTATGTCTGATGATCATACATCACAGGCTTGGGGGATATATGGTGGAGTTTTAGCTGATTATGTAAAAAATGATGGGATCAAAAGATTAGAAAAATCAGGTGTAGTTTTAGAAAATTTATTTTGTACTAATTCAATATGTGTTCCAAGCAGAGCCTCGATATTAACTGGTCAATATAGCCATATAAATGGTGTTTACAACTTGCCAGACGCATTGGATACAGACTCGCTAAATGTTTCTAAAATTCTTCAAAAAAATGGTTATCAAACATCATTGATAGGAAAATGGCATTTGAAAAAAGAACCTTCGGGATTTGATTATTATAAAGTTTTACCAGGGCAGGGACTATATAATGATCCTTATTTTAAGACTAAAGAGAACTGGAAAGATGGATATCAGGGTGGTGAAAGGGAAAAGGGTTTTTCATCCGATATAATTGGAGATAGTTCAATTGAATGGCTAAAAAAAATTGATAGAAATAAACCCTTTTTTATGATGACGCATTTTAAAGCTACCCATGAGCCCTTTGATTATCCTGAAAGGCATAAATCATTAAATGAAAATATTGTATTTCCTGAACCTACTTCTCTTTATGAATTTGATTCTAAAGAGTCAGGAAGAAATCATCTTGGACAAATTGTAGAAAATCTTACTGAAAGGTGGCAAAATGATTTAAAAAATGAAATCAGAAGATACCCAGGTAATGCTTTTGATACTCAAAATCTATCAAGAAAAGAGATTCGTTCTAAGACATATCAAAAGTTTATTACAGATTTTCTTAGATGTGGAGCATCAATTGATGATAATATTGTAAAAATTTTAGATTATTTAGAGAAGGAAGGCTTAATTGATAATACAGTAATTATTTACACTTCCGATCAAGGTTATTTTTTAGGTGAGCATGGTTACATGGATAAACGATGGTTTTATGAAGAATCAGCAAGAATGCCATTTGTTATCTCTTATCCTAAATTATTTCAACAAAATAAAAGGGTAAAGGATCTATTATTAAATATTGATATTCCTTCTTTATTTTTAGATATAGCAAATATTAAAGATCCAAAAAGCTTCCAAGGCACCAGCTTTAAAGATATTTTGATAGGTAATAATACTTATTCTAGGGATTATATTTACTACAGGTATTGGCAACATGAAGTTAAAAGACCTGCTCACCTTGGAATTAGATCTAAAAACTACAAGCTAATTTATATATACGGAGATGGACTAAATAAATCAGGTGTTAACACTGAAAAAACATCTCCATATTGGGAGTTTTATGATTTAACTATAGATCCCATGGAAAATAAAAACAGAATAAATGATATTGATTATCAAGACATTATAAACTATCTTCATGAACAGCTTATTATTGAAAAAAAATTAGTTAAAGATTTTGAATTGGAAATTCCCAGTCTATGAAAATTAAAATACTTACCATTATAATTCTAATTTCTTGTCATTTTGGGTTTTCTCAAAATATTAATTCAATTGATAGTTTAATAAATAACTCCATAAAATTAAAAGTATTCCCAGGAGCTCAAATTTATATTAAAAAAGATGATTTCGTATACAATAAATCCTATGGTTTTCATACTTATGATTCAATTATTAAAATAGAAAATGATCATATATATGATTTAGCATCAATAACAAAAACTATTGGAGGAAGTTTGGCGATAATGAAATTGGTAGAAGATTATAATTTTGATATTAATTCTCGAATTAAAAAATATTTTAAAGATTTTAAAAGAAATGAACTAGGAGATTCAAAAATTATAGATCTCTTAACTCATACTGCAGGATGGCAGCCATACATAAACCATCCTAAATTTTTGATAAAGAAAAATGGTAATCTCAAAAAAAGATTTATTTCTGATCATAAAAAATCTAATAACATATTTCTGTCAAAAAAATTATTTGTAAAAAATAGTTTTTATGATCAAATAAAAAAGAGAATAAAAAAAACTGAACTTAATAAAGTTGGTAAGTATAAATATTCAGGACTATTTTTCTGCTTAATTCCGGAACTTGTAAAAAGTATTACTGGAATTGATTTTGAAAATTATTTAAATAATTCATTTTATAAATTTTTGAACTATAAACTAACATTTAATCCTCTTAAAAATCACTCTTTAAATAAAATAGCGCCAACAGAAATTGATAAATTTTTTAGAAAAGAGCTGGTACATGGAAATGTTCACGATGAAACATCTGCTTTAATGGGTGGTATTTCGGCAAATTCAGGTCTTTTTTCAAATGCAGAAAGCTTAGCTAACCTTTTATTAATATTAATTGATGAAAATTCAATTCTGATTGAACCAAATATATTAAAGTTCTTTACTAAAAACCATATACAGAATGATTCATTAAATGAGCGAGGTTTAGGTTTTGATAAAGTTAGGTTTGTTTCAAATGGGAATAAAATATATCCTCATCATAAACTTTCTAATGATAGTTTTGGACATACAGGTTTTACAGGAACAATGTACTGGGTTGACCCTAAAAAAGAATTAATAGTTGTCTTTTTAACTAATAGTGTCTATCCGTCAAGAGAAAAAAATAAGCTAGGTGAAATGAAAGTCAGGGAAAAGCTTTTAGATCTGATTCTTTAATCGCGTGAGTTTATTTTAGCAAGAAGACGCAATATCTCTAAATAAAGCCAAACTAAAGTTACTAATAAGCCGAAAGCACCATACCATTCCATATATTTTGGAGCACCATTTTCAGAGGCTTGCTCAATAAAATCAAAATCTAAGACTAAATTTAAAGAAGCAATTATAACTACGAATAAACTAATAAGTATACTAGTCATGGATCCATTCGAGGGATCAAAAATTGCTAAACCACCACCAAAAAAGCTAGCGATAAAAGAAATTAGATAAAATAGTGCAATACCACCAGTGGCGGCAAAAACACCCAGTTTAAAATTTTCTGTTGCTTTTATTATACCCGACCTGTATGCTAGTAAAAGGGAAAGAAGTATTGTTACAGTCAATAAAACTGCGTTGTACACAATTCCCTCAAACATTTGACCATACATAAAAGAAATTCCTCCTAAAAATAAACCTTGAAAAAGAGCATAGAGGGGAACAGTAAAAGGTGCATATTGTTTTTTAAAAATTGTAAAAATAGCAACAATAAAACCCAAGATACAACCCGGAAGCATTAACGATACAATTTGCTCAGAATATATATAGTAACCAGAGGCAATCATTATAAATAATGAAATAGCTGTTTTGTCAACAGTTCCTTTGATAGTCATGGAATCGTTTTTAGATATTGGCCCAGTATCCCCATTACGATTCAAAACTTTAAATGCATTTTTATTTAATGCAGGATTACCAGATCTAAAACTTAAATGTCTACGCATATTGTATTAACTTTGAGATGTGAAGAAATATTTTTTATTAACACTTTTAATAAGTATCAATAACTATGCCCAAAAAAGTGAAGATTTAAATGATGCATTTCCAGTTTTTCCAATTTGTAAATTATTATCTAATGATAAACAAGAACAATGTTTCAACGAATCTCTTCAAGAACATATTGAAAAATACTTTTTTTATCCAAAAGCTGCTTGGGACTTTAATCTTGAAGCATTAGTGAAAGTAAAATTTGATATTAATAAAAATGGAGAAATTGATAACATAATTCCAACAGCAAATATAGTTGGTGTTTCATTTATTGAAAGAGAGGCATTTATGGCAGCTAAACAATTATTTCAGCTTTCAGCAATTCAAATTATGGAAAAGCTACCTTTATTTACTCCAGCTAAAGTAGATGGTATTCCAACAAAGAAAACATTCCAAACTTCAATTGTCTATAGAATTCCAAAAGAAATGAGTTTTGTAGATGTTGAAAATGCCCCTATTTTAAAAGGCTGTGAAGATAAGACTGGTGAAGAATCTAAAATATGCTTTAAACAAGTTATAGCAAATCATATTAGTAAGAATTTCAAATATCCAAGAAGAGCAGTAAAAAATGAAATTGAAGGTGATGTTTTTATTCAATTTTCAATTGATCAATACGGTTATCTAATAGACTTTACCACGATTGGTCCGAATAAGATTTTAGAAGATGAAGCATTTAGAATAATGTCAACACTTGAAATTTTAAAGCCGGCAACTTTTAATGGAAAAAATATAAAAATAACTTACGCATTACCAATATCATTCAGACTATAACAATGAAATACCATATTATTTATCAATAATTTATAAAATCAGTCTTAAAACTAAATCTTCAAAAAAAAGATATTTATTTAATGTTTAGTTTGCTTAAACTAGAAGCTATTTAACTATTATTGTAATATGATAAAGATTTGTGATTTTAAGGAAAAAGATTTTAATAATATTAAAAATCTACTTTTAGAGGGATTTTCCAAAAATTTTGATAAAAACTTAAATTTAGATTTTATTAAAAACCAAAATAGTTTTGGTTTTTTAGCTAAAAATAATACGAATACTATTGGATATGCTTCAGTTCATATTATTGATAAAATTAATCGAAGATCTTGCTTAATTGAGGATGTCGTAGTTGAAAAAAATCGAAGAGGAAAAGGTGTTGGAAAAAAATTAATAATGCATATTATTAATTTTTCTAAATCTAAATCTTGTGACAAAATTATTTTAAATTCAAGTGAATCAAATATTTTGTTCTATGAGAAATTAGGTTTTGTACAAAATGAAATTCAATTAGTTATGAGAATTTAAATATATGTGTGGGATAGTAGGTTATATTGGGCAAAATAAAGCAAAGGATTTTTTAATTAATGGATTAAAAAAACTTGAGTATAGAGGATATGATTCATCTGGAATTATTCTTTTTAATCAAAAAGCTTATTTAAAGAAATGTAAAGGGAAAATTGCAGCACTTGAGAAAACTTTAATCGAGCCTGAACTTGATTTTGCTACAACTGGTATTGGACATACAAGATGGGCAACTCATGGATTTCCAAATAAAATTAACGCTCACCCGCACAGTTCAAACTCAGGAGAATTATTCATTGTTCACAATGGAATTATAGAAAATTATGAAGCAATTAAAGAAGTTCTAAAGAACAAGGGTTATAAATTTAAATCTGAAACTGATACTGAGGTTCTCATTAATTTAATTGAAGAGTTAAAAAAAAATGAAAAAGTAAAGCTAGGCAAAGCTGTGAAAATTGCACTAAATCAAGTAATAGGAGCTTTTGCAATTGCAGTTTTCGACATTAATAACCCGGATGAAATTATTGTTGCAAAATTAGGAAGTCCACTTGCAGTTGGAATAGATAATAATAATTTTTATATAGGTTCTGATCCATCTCCATTTCTACAACACACAAAAAGATGTCTCTATTTAAATGATTACGAGATGGCTATTTTAAGCAAAAGAAAAGGATTAATTCTTAGAAATTTTTTAACTGATAATATCATTAAACAAAATATTGAAAATTTAAAGCTTGAAATAGAACAAGTTGAAAAAGGGGGCTATAAGCATTTTATGTTAAAGGAAATTTTTGAGCAGCCAAAAAATATTAAAGATGCTTTAAGAGGAAGAGTCTTTATTAGACCTGAAAGAATAAAAATATCTTCAATTGAGGAACATATTGATAGATTTGAGCAAGCTAAAAGATTAATCTTTATTTCATGTGGGACTTCATGGCATGCAAGTTTACTTGCAGAATATTATTTTGAAGAACTTGCTAGAATTCCTGTTGAGGTTGAATATGCATCAGAATTTAGGTATAGAAACCCTGTAATCAAAAAAAGCGACATCATTATTCCTGTTTCTCAGTCGGGAGAGACAGCAGATACTCTTGCAGCTATTAAAATGGCAAAAGAAAAAAATCTATTTCTTTATGGTATATGTAATGTAGTCGGTTCTTCCATTTCCCGTGAAACAGACTCTGGAATTTACATTCACGCTGGTCCAGAAATCGGTGTAGCCTCAACTAAAGCATTTACATGCCAAGCTGTAATCATGTTAATATTATCATTGGATATTGGATTTAGGCTTAGAAAAATAGATTTATTTAAATACAATTCTATTATTAATGACTTACTTAAACTTTCTGACCAAGTAGCACTGCTTTTAAAAGATCATAAAAAAGTTGAAAAAATTGCTAAGAAATATCAAAAAGCTAAAAACTTTCTTTATCTAGCTAGAGGGTTTAATTTTCCAATTGCTCTTGAAGGTGCTCTAAAACTAAAAGAGATTTCATATATACATGCTGAAGGTTATCCTGCAGCAGAAATGAAGCATGGCCCTATTGCATTAATTGATAAGGACATGCCTGTAGTTGTCATCGCTACGAGGAAAGGTAACTATCATAAAATTTTAAGCAATGTTATGGAGATTAAAGCAAGGGGAGGTAAGGTAATTGCTATTGTATCAAATGGGGATAAAGAAATTAAAAAAATTGCTGATGATTGTATTGAAATTCCTGAGGCTGATGAATTAATAATTCCAATCTTAGCAAATATTCCTCTTCAACTACTTTCTTACTACATCGCTGAATTCAAAGGATGTGAAATAGATCAGCCTAGAAATTTAGCAAAATCTGTAACAGTGGAGTAAGATTATGGGATGAAATTTGTAACCCACAAGATTATAACATCTTATAGAATAAAATCTATGAGTTATACTTATCAATAGAATACTTTCCAGGACCAGAAATCATAAAAAATACAAAAACAGCTAAAAATAAAATAGCTTTCTCAATTCGTGAAAATGGATCACCTAGATGAACAACAAATGCTGCTACAAACATTGTAGCTGCTGGAAAAAAACTGAAGAATTTTGTTTTAAATCCAATAAGTATGAAAATTGGAGCAATAATTTCAGAGAATACTGCCAGATATAATGTAGGAACTTCACCAATCCCGATTGGGTCTGAAAATTTCAAATTTCCATCAATAATTTTATTTAATTTTCCTAAACCATGTCCATAAATCATTGCGCCGCAAAAGATAATTCTTAATAAAAGGAGAGCTAAATTATTCATATTATTTTTTTAAAAAATTATTTCAATACCGTAATATATAAAAAATGAAACGACAATAAACCTAATCGTCTTTCCAATTAGCATCCAAATTACAACTTTCAAAAAATTAACTTTAAAAAAACCCAAACTTAAGGCTAGTAAATCTCCAAGAAAAGGCATCCATGAAAAAAATGCAATAAAACTTCCGTACTTATCGATTTTATATTTCAAATTGAGTACTTTGTCTCTTTTAATTTTAAAATATTTTTCAATTTTTTTCCAATCACCAATTTTTCCAATATAATATGTTAAAATACTTCCAAACCAATTTCCCATTGTAGCTATGAATATGCTTATTGGTATACTAAATCCTTTAGCAATTAAAACACTTAATACAATTTCAGGGCTGAGTGGAATTAGTGTAGCAGACAAAAAGCTAGATATAAATAAACCTAAATAACCTAATTCTTGTAAATATTCCAAAATACGAGTTTTTATAAATCTAATTATTTATAAATCTTTTTATTAAAAATTCTTCTCAAATTTAGAGTGTCAGCTAGATCATCTTGTATTTTTATTAGCTCCTCATACATTAACCCAATCAATTTATTATTTTCATTTTTATCTATAAGATCAATAGTCTCATAGGGATCTAATCTAAGATTATAAAACTCCATCCTTTTGTTCTGTGGAAAAAATATCAATTTATAATCGTCTTTTCTAATCATTCTTTGATAATCATAATATTCATTACCACAGCAGCCATAAGTTCCGTAAATAGCATCGTGTATTTTTTCTTTTTTTCCATTTATCAAAAGTTTATAAAAACTTTTAAAATCCATTTCATCAGGGACAGGAATATTTGCCAAATCTAAAGTTGTTGGCACTATATCTTGTAAATAAACATCTGAATTAAATAAAGAATTTGCTTTTATTTTAGGCCCTGATATTATCATTGGAACTCTGATGCTATGATCGTATAAGCTCTGTTTTCCAAGTAAACCATGTTGTCCAACCGATAATCCATGATCAGATGTAAAAATTATATAAGTATTTTCTAAAAGTTTTTTATTCTCAAGGTGCGATATAATCTTTCCAACCTGCTCATCCAAATGACTGATTATTGCATAATATTCTTGAATATGTTTTTTAACTGAATACTTAGATCTTGGATATGGAGCAAGAGCTTCATCCCTTAATCCAGGTCCATTACCAATTTCATACATGTAAGGGTGAGTAGGAGAATAATTAACAGGTATAGAAATCTTTTCAATTGGATATAAATTCAAAAACTTTTTTGGAGCTTGCCTAGGGTCATGAGGTGCATTAAAAGCCAAGTAAATAAAAAATGGATTTTGAAAATTTTGTGAATCATTTATAAACTCAATAGCATCATCTTTAATTACTTCACTCCAATGTTTACCGCCTTCCCAAAATCCTCCGAAAATTGGATCATCAGGTCTCCATGAATTATCATTTTCGTTAATAGGTCTACTATACCCGACTGGCATATAATCAATTAAATCTTCTAATTTATTAGATTCATTTTCCCATATTCTTAACTGTTTATTATATTCTGAGCCTTTATCTTTTGGCATTCCAGGTTTAGGATTTTTTACAACATCAAATAGTTTATCAACTGGCAAATTAATATGCCACTTACCTGTCATATAGGTTCTATATCCACTATTCCTAAATATAACTGGCCATGAATTTAAAATTGCCTTATTTTCATCTTTGTTGTTAGAATCGACTTCTTGTTTTGCTTTCCAAATTGATTTTCCTGAAATTATCATTGATCTTGAAGCAACACAAACAGCTCCATGATAACCACCCATATTATAGGCATTAGTTAAAATTGCTCCACTTTTAGCCAACTCATCTAAATTTGGTGTTATTACATTCCCATTACTCATTATTCCAAGTGCATCAAACCTTTGGTCATCTGTATAAATAAAAATAAAATTAGGGTTATTATCAACACTCGTTTTACAACTGAAAATAATGGTAATAAAAAATAAGTATTTAATAAATTTCATTAACTTAAATATAGTTAATTAGTAGATCAAAAAAGGATGAAGGAAATCTCCAAACAATATTTAAAGAAAAAAATTAATAAGTTGAATAAAAAAATTCATCGTGCTGAAGATCAGGATGATTACAACAAAGTTTGGTGGAGAAAAATGAAATTGGATAAGCTAAAAAATAAACTAAAAAAAATAAAGTGAAAAAAAAGTTAAATGATAATCAAATAAATGAATCATTATCCAATCTTTCTCTTAGCTGGAAGTTAGATGATGGATTTTTAAAAAAGCATTTTAAATTTAAAAGTTTTGATAATGCCATTCAATTCATAAATATAGTTTCCGAAAAGTGTAATGAAATAGATCATCATCCAAAATGGACTAATATTTATAATACTATTGAAGTGGAGTTAAACACACATGACATAAATGGAATCTCTATATTAGATTTTGAATTGTCTGAATTTATGAATATGGCATATTCTAAAATTGAGAATAATTAGATTACTATCCTAATATTAAATTAATTGAAAAATCTTAATTCTATTTTTTTTTTCCTTCTTCTATCAAATCTAAACAATTACAGTATTCAAAAGTATTCTCTTGAAATAGAAGTTCCTAATATTAAAGAAAATGGTAATATCTATATAGCTATTTATGATAATGCTAAAGATTTTAACTCTGGAAACACATCACAAGAAATAATGGCATATAACATAATCGAGCCAGTTATTAAAGGTGTTTACACAAAAAAAATATTATTGGAAAAGGGAAATTATGCCATAAAAGTTCTTGTGGATTTAAATGAAAATGGTGATATTGATTTTAATTTTCTTGGTTTTCCAAAGGAACAATACGGTTTTTCAAATAATGTAATTGGCTTATTCAGTGAACCAAAGTTTGATAAGGCCTTAATTGAAATTAATAACAATAAGAAAACTGTAATTATGCTAAGGTAAATGAAAAGAACAATCTACTTTATAATAGTTTGTCAACTATTTTTTTCTTGTTCCAATAATGATGACGATGATAATATAATTGATGATCCAAACAATATTATTTTATTTTCTGATCAAGCCAGAGTAGTTGGTTATTTCCCAACATGGAGGTTTACATTATCTGACAAAGTTGATTTTTGTAAGTTAACACATGTCAATATTGCATTTGGAAATCCAATGGTCGATGGAACAATACAACTATCAAACCCATCTGCTATTTCAAATCTTGAACAGGTTATAGGTACTGCAAAATTACAAAACAGTAGTATTCAATTTTATATTTCTTTAGCTGGTGGTGTTTTATCTGACCAAGTAGCAAATACCTGGAAAAGTTTTCTTGCAAATAGTCAAGATAGACCAAAATTAATTGATAAAATAATTGAATTTGTATTAGAAAATAAATTAGACGGTGTTGATGTGGACTTGGAATGGAGTCATGTGGCACAAGGATACAGTGATTTTGTAATTGAACTTAAAAAAGAACTTTCTATTCATGGTAAAGGCATGACCGCAGCCTTTCCTTCAGAAACTAAATTTTCTCAAATTTCAGATCAAGCATTAGCAGTTTTTGACTTCATTAATATAATGGTATACGATTATACAGGTTCTTGGAATCCCTCAGAGCCAGGTCAACATAGTTCTTACAATCATGCAGAAAGAGGAATAAATTACTGGAAAAATATTGTAGGAATAGCTGGAGAAAAATTAACTCTTGGTGTCCCATTCTATGGGTATAATTTTCTAAATTCCACAACTGTTGAATCATTTACATATGGCTCTATGGTTGCTTCAAACACCTTAAACTCCGAAAGAGATCAGGTTGGAAATAAATATTACAATGGCAGACCAACTATTGCCAGTAAAGTAAAATTAGCAGCTCAAAATTTAAGTGGGATAATGATATGGGAATTAGGTCAAGATTCATTTACTAAATATTCACTCCTACAAACTATTCATAAAACTTATACAGATTTAGGTGTAAAAACGACGGAACTCTGCGGAAATTAAAAGTTAGTTAATTTAAATATATACTTTTGTAAAAAAGTTAAAATGAATCAACTTGAATTTTTACAATTAGAATTTTTAGAAAATTCAATTAAAAGCTATGTAATTTTTGGGATTATACTTTTATTAGGATTATTATTTAAATCTTTAATTAGTTCTTATTTAAGAAAAATTATTTACAAATTAGTAGGAGATAAATCTAAAGCAGATGGAAAATCTGAATTTGATAGTTTATTAAAAAAGCCATTAAATTATTTTCTTTTAATATTAATTTTCTTTTTTTCTTTTAATCAATTAAGTTTTCCAAAATCATGGAATTTAGTTGGCTCTGAAGAGTTAGGAGTAAAAATGATTTTGGATAAAGGTGTTTCCTTCCTTATTCTTATAACATTATTTTGGACAGTCATTAGAGTTATTGATTACGTTGGTTTGAGATTAAAATCCAGAGCAAAAAAAACAGAAAGCAAAATGGATGACCAATTAATTCCATTTGCAATTGAAATAGGTAAAGTTTTGGTTTTTATTTTTGGTGCTTTAATTATTTTAAGTAATATTTTTAATGTAGATGTTACAGCTTTAGCTGCTGGTCTTGGAGTTGGTGGTGTTGCTGTAGCACTTGCTTCAAAAGAGAGTCTTGAAAATTTACTCGGTTCATTTACTATTTTCTTTGATAAACCATTTCAAGTTGGAGATATAATTACAATCGGTACAATTACTGGAGTTGTTGAAAAAGTAGGTTTTAGAAGTACAAGAGTTAGAACCTTTGATAAAAGTTTAGTGACTATCCCTAATAAAAATCTCATTAATAGTGAGCTAGACAATCTTAGCTTAAAGCCAGTTAGAAAAGTAAAAATTGATATAGGGCTAACGTATAATACATCAGTGGATCAAATTAAAAATATCGTTAAAGATATTCAAGAATTGGTCGATGGTCACCCAAATACTAATGAAGACGGTTTAGTTAGATTTATGAATTTTGGATCAAGTTCTTTGGATATAATGGTAGTTTACTTTACTAATAGTCCAGACTGGAAAATATTAGTGGATACAAAGCAAGAAATTAACTACAAGATAATTGAAATTGTAAAGAAGCATGGTAGTGATTTTGCCTTCCCTTCCACCTCTTTATATTTTGAAAATTCTTTAAAATCATAATTTTGAAAAAAGGGAAATCATTATTCCTCACAGTTTCAATTTTAGGAATATTAATTTTTAGCTCAGGATTATGTATTCTAGGCGAGTCTATAATTCAAAAAGTAAATGATGGCAATTGGTTTGTGATTGGAACAATTGCATTAGTATTTGTAAATACAGGATTATGTCTTATGATAAATGCTAAAAATTATCGCTAAATTTTGTTATAATTATCATATAAGTATAGCGGTAAAGCAAGTGAAAATCCTACTAAAAACATACTGAATATATACTTTGTAATATTAATTTTATCCTTTTGTTTCTTATAAATTAAAAATATTAAGAAAGTTGTAGCAGCAACCGTTAGGTCCATTGATATCATAGAAACTGGATGAGATGAAAATAGCTCTGACCAAAAACCATCCATACTTCCATTATTTAAAATTAGAAAGTTAATCAGATGATAATAAGGAAGTATAACACCAAGAATGCACATTAT
>CENP01449901.1_pt1 | contig 23122 bp, 13 predicted proteins | sample 361281 | NCBI WGS metagenome assembly CENP01 (sample SAMEA2591122, study PRJEB7988) | marine metagenome | biome: marine biome (ENVO:00000447); feature: deep chlorophyll maximum layer (ENVO:xxxxxxxx); material: saline water (ENVO:00002010), including plankton (ENVO:xxxxxxxx) | depth 70 m | reverse complement strand
ACAATGGATTATTAATGAATAGAAATATATTTTTTATATCATCACTATTAATATTTATGATATGCTCATATGCAATCAACAATTGGGTAAAAATAATTGACGTTCCAAATGCTGAATCAGTTTATATGAGCAATAAAAAATCAAAAATTAGAAAAGTAAAAGTTTATCATAAAAAAGCTAAAGATAATTATATTTTTTCAAAAATGATGGCAAATGATAAACAGTCTCTAATTGACGCGGTAATAACTAATCATCCTAAATTTTGGGAAGCTAATTCTGAAGCAGGTATTTATGAAGGTTTTGACTCAAAGTTTGATAAGCTAGTTCAAAGCATAATTAAAAATGAAGACTTAGATATTGATTTTAAGAGAAGCATCAAGTTGGGCACTGCTCGCTATGCGAATAATATTAATAAACAATTATATCAATTAGAGTTTAGTTGTGAATATGATAATCTAGTAAAATTTGTATCTACACTTGAAAAAGATAATCGTATTTATAACATTGAAGAACTTAAAATTAAAAATCCGATACAAAAAAATTCACCAGGCGTTTATGTGCATATGAAAGTAAACGAAATTAATATAGGTAAATAAATTATGAATTTGAGACAACAGTTTTTTTGGAAGTTATTAATTGGTTTATCATCATTTATGATTCTTTTGACAATTTATAATTCATATTCAAAATTTTCTGAATTTGTAGATTATAAAAAAGAGTATAAAAAAGAATCAGAAGTTAAAGATAACAAAAATATGGAAAGAAAAACTGATTTTATATCTGAAGAACAAAATATTAGAATTCAATATAAACCTGATCTTGTAAGCCTTATTGAAAAAACTATAACAGGACATACTAGAGCGGGTATCAAAACAGATTCAAAAACAGATTGGGAATCTAATGATCCAATTTTTAGAGGTGTTACAAATAATAGGGCAATGATAGACTATAGAACATCTAAGGGTAGTTTTTATAAAAAAGGTCAAAATATTGAGGGGACTGATATGATAATCGAGTCTTATTCTAGAGATTCTGTTATAATTAAATACCCTACTGGTTTAAGAGTTTTTTATGTTGAAAGTTATCAAGAATTTAAAAAATAATAAATATATGGAAAATAAAATGCAAATATTAACATTTAGAATATTAACAATAACATTTCTTTTATTATCTAATTTGATAGGACAGGAAATAAATGAAAATTTAGTTACGATACATGCTGAAGATGCTAACTTATCTACTATTCTTTCAATAATTGCTGAAGACAGTGATTATAATATAGTTACTGGTCCTACAGTATCACAGGATAAAAAACTGACTATCCATTTAGATGACACTCCAATCTTAGAGGCTCTTGATTTAATTATCAGAGCATCTGGTTTAAGTTATGAGGTCAAAGGGAATTCAATTCTAGTTGCTGAAGCTAGTAAACTAAATGAAGAGATTGGCTTAATGACTTACGTAATTGAGTTAAAGTATGCTAATGCAACAGATGTAAAAGATTTATTAAAAAATATTACTCAAAATGTAACTATTGATAAATCAAGCAATAAATTATTAATAAAAGCTAGTCCTAAAAAAATTGCAGAAATTGAAGATGTTATAGAATCAATTGATACGCCTGCAATACAAATTATGCTAGAAGCAAGATTGATTGAGATCTCATCAGCTGATGAGGAGAAGTTAGGAATTGATTGGTCTAAGTTAGCTCAACTTTCTACAGTTATTGCTGAAAATGCTGCACCAGTTAAAGTTGAAGGTGGTGGAATGACTGGATCATTGGTTCCAGGAATGAGTTATACAATTAGCGATGCAGGAGAAATTATTGAAGCTTTTGAACCTCAAACTACTGGACAATTGCCCGGACAAATGTATTTTCAAAGAATGGATGGTAATAATAGTTTAGGTTTTAGTAGACAGATGACAGCATTTGATGTTACTCTTGATATGTTAATTAAAAATAATGAAGCAACTGTTCTTGCTAATTCTAAGGTTGTTACGATTAATGGCCATGAAGCAAGTATTTCTATGGTTGATGTTGTTCCTTATATCTTATCAAGTGGTGGAGTTGGAGGTCAGGTACAAGTTGCTAGAGAAGAAATTGGAATTAAGCTTGATATATTACCTACTGTAAATCAAGATGGTTTTATTACAACCCAAATAACACCTGAGGTTAGTTCAATTTATGATTTTATTGGACCTGATCAAAATATTCCTTGGGTTAAGAAAAGAGTCTCTAATACAACTATAAGAGTTCAAAATGAGGAATCAATAATTATTGCTGGATTACTTGGTACAGATAAAAGGTATGAAACAAATAGGGTTCCCTTTTTATGGAAACTTCCATATCTAGGTAAGAGATTTTTTACAACTACATCTGAAATTGAAAGAAAAACTGATTTAATTATACAGATTACTCCTAAAATTGTAGAAGATACTTATTCTGGTATTATTAAATCAGAATCTCATATTAAGGCAGAAGATTCAATTGAAGATGAGAATATTTACAGTGAAGATGAATTAAAGGAAATCGTAAAACAATCTATACAAAATTCTTTAGATAGTTTAGATGAAGAGGAGAATAAAGATGAATAATTTATTTAGATACTTAACTATAGTTTATTTATTTATATTTAGTTTATCATGTGATAGTCGATCACCAGTTGATGGAGAAGATGCGTCAGGAGCTGACTTAAGTGCAGATGATTTAATGATAGATAATAATGGTACATTCACAATAGATGTAGTTGATTTAAATCAAGATGAGTCCGTTGATTTTGCGGTCACACCAATTGATGAATATGGCGGACAAATCAATAATGGGTTAAGTATAAGGTTTGAGATTTTAGATGATTCTCCTGGATATTTATCATCAAGTAGTGTAGCTGCAGATTCATCTGGTGCACAGCAAACTTTTTATATTAGCCCATCTTCAAATTTAGTTGATGGTGCATTTAATTTTAATTTAGTTACTAAGATTAGAGCTTTCGTAGAAGATGAACCAAGTGTCAATGATACAATAAATATCTTGTATGAAGATGGAAATCTTCAAACTGAAGATGAAACATTAAATATCCTAACAGCACTTCCTGATACCATTTCAATTGGTGAAGAGTCTATTGTTACAGCATATTTAACTGGTACTTTGAATGGTCAATCTGGTGTAGGTATACCTGATCAATATGTGCGTTTTCAGAGTTTAATTCCTGAAGATGGTCCTGATGGTTCAGAAGATTTTGGTGAAATGAATCCAGAATATGTTAAAACAGATTCTATTGGAATGGTACAAAGTGTATTTACACCTTTGAGTGAAACAGGTTTTGGTAAAATAAGAGCAACCTATGATGATTTGGTTGATGAAACATTTATTGAAGTTCTTTCTGGTGAGGCGATTAATGTTGAGATTGAAATACCAACAGAAAATAATTTACAAGTTACTGGAGGTGGTGGAATAGAATCAGTAACAATTAATGCGGTAATTAAAGATGGTGGAGGAAATGTGGTTAATGATTCTTATGCTGTGATTTTTTCTGTTCCATGCCCATACCCAATTGATGGTACATGCCCAGTTGGAGATGGTGATTTTAGTAATGATATTATGCTAGATGGTATTCCATCTGATGGAACATCTCCATTTGTAGTTGCTGAAACTACTAATGGCGAGGCTAGTGTCACTTTAAATAGTGGAAACAGGCCAGGTATTGTTACCATGAGGGTTCAGCTATGTAAAATTGAAAATGTAAGTGATGAAGGTGTTTGTTCAGATGTAATTTATGAGGCTGATAGAATTGTAGCGGCAATAAGTACTGGTCCTGCAGCATATGGACAAGTAGTAGCTGGTTGGGCAGAAGCAGATAGTACAGGTGGTGGAGTATTTTCAATTCCAATTACTGCAACATTTTGGGATGAATGGACTAATCCAATTGCTGATTCAACTAGTGTTTATTGGTATATAAATCCTGAATATATTGCATCAGTTGATCCAGATTCAAAGATTGGTAATTGTGGTGCTGGCGAACCTGGTCAAGCGTGTACAAATGCTTACTATACTTCTGGTGAAATTTTTAGTACCGGTCAAATATGTGCAAAAGTTTCAGGACAAGTAGGTGGTGATGTCATAGCTTGTAGTGGCGGTGCAAGATGTGAAGATTTTTCTCAGTTTGATTGTGCATCTAATGAAGATCTTGGATGTACATGGAATGAAGAGTTTGATGAATGCTATTTTATTACATCAGAGAGATATTGTAACACTCTTTTTACTCAAGAAGAATGTGAATCACCAGAAAATTCTGCACAGGCACCATACAATTGTGTATGGAATGAAACTGCAATTGCAACAATTCCAGAATGGCAGCCAAATATCGCTGATGGAGCTGGATGTCATTATGCACCTCTTGTAGATGGGCTTGATGAACAACAATTCTCATTTGATGGTGATGGCGATGGCATTGATGATCCATTTACAGGTGAATGGGAGGCAGCAGGAATTATAGCTCCTGATGACCCATTCTGTAATATTTCTGGTTTAAATTCAATTCAATATCAACAATATAGTGAAGATTGTGCATCTAAATCTATATGTTCTTGGGAATTTATTGCTGGTGCTACAGGTTCTTCAGATGGAAGTATTGGAAGTTGTTTGTATAATGGTGGTGCAAGTAGTGGGTCTGGCACAGGTTATTTTAATCCTTGTGTGGATTGCGCTATTGAAATTATACCACTTTCACCAACCGTAACAGATTATTGTGCAACTGATGATGAGCCTCTTGATATTTTGGTTAGAGGAAGTTTGACTGATGCGTATGGAGACCCTGTTTCATTAGGAACATTATTAATGGCTGTATTTGATGCTTCAGCATTTAATTTTGTATCAAGTGATGACACTGAAATTGATGAAGAAATGGGTTATGAATTTGATCCACCAATTCCAGCTAGCGCAACACAAATTACAGATGCAAATGGAGAAGTGTACTGGATTGTACGAATACCTAACGATAATTGTCAAAATACTAACCCTGATGATCCAGACGTATTTTCGTGCAATAATGTATATATGAGAGCATATTTATTGGATCCATTGAATGGTGAAAGTGCTGACTTAAATACCATCTTATATAAAAATTGTCAACCATAAGAAAAAGATTAATTAGGAGTAATAATAATCATGTCATTTAACCCTCAATTTCAAAAGGTAGGTGATATATTAGTATATCATAACATAATTACAGAAGATCAATTGCAAAAAGCCTTATCAGAGCAAAAAGAAACTAATGAAAAATTAGGTCAAATTTTAATTAATCAAGGCATTATTAATGAATCAGATTTAGTTAAAGCCTATTCTGAGCAAATGGGACACAAGCACGTATTGGAAAACGATTTATTAGCTTTATCAGAAGAAAATGTTGGTTTATTATCAGAAGAATTTGCTAGAGCAAACCATGTTATTGCAATGAATAAAACAGATTCAGGAATATTAGTTGCAATGGAAGATCCAGAAGATTTAGATGCAATTGATGGTATTAGAAAAATTACAGGTTTGAATCCTGAAATTGTTATTGCTGGAAGAACTGCTATTGAAAATGCAATTGGCAAGTTATATGGTACAATTAAACAATCAGATGAAATTGAAAGTGCTATTTCAAATATTAGCGTAATAAGTGGTGATGATGATGATAATGATGAAGTTGATTTAGCTGAAGAAAATGTATCAGCAGAAGATGCACCTTTTGTAAAGTTAGTAAACTTAATGTTAACTCAAGCAATCAAAGAAGGGTCAACTGATATCCATATTGAGCCAGGTAAAACTGAGGTTAATATCAGAATAAGAATCGATGGTGTTTTAACTAAAATAATGTCTCCTCCTATTACATCATTAAATGGTATGATTACAAGAATCAAAATTTTATCTAAATTAAATATTGCTGAACATAGACTTCCACAAGATGGTAGGATGAAATTAAAAATGGGATCTAAAGAAATTGATGTCCGTGTTTCAATTTTACCTACAGTTCATGGTGAAAAAGCCGTACTTAGATTGCTTGGTAGTGGAGATAAAGAGCTTAATTTATCTAATTTAGGTTTTCCAGATAACAAATTGACTAAATTTAAAAAGTGGATTAATCAACCTTATGGAATGATCATTATTTCAGGACCTACAGGTAGTGGTAAATCCACTACTTTATATGCTGCACTTCAAGAAATAAAGTCAGATACTATAAATATTACAACAGTTGAAGATCCAGTAGAATATCAAATTCCAGGAATCAATCAAATACAAGTTCATGATGCAATAGGTCTGTCTTTTGCAGCGGCATTAAGATCAATTCTTAGACAAGATCCAGATGTATTATTAATTGGTGAGATCAGAGATCAAGAAACGGCAGATATTGCTGTTAAATTTTCAATGACAGGTCACCTTGTTTTTAGTACAGTTCATGCAAATGATGCTCCATCAACAATTTCAAGATTACTTGATTTAGGTATTCCACCCTTTTTATTAGGATCTTCACTAAATCTAATTATGGCGCAAAGACTAGTTAGAACAATTGATTCAAATGAAAAAATTGAAGATACTCCATCAAATGATCAGCTTCAAAGATTAGGTATATCAGAGAATGCTAATCAAATGTCTTTTTATAAAGGAAATCCAACCCAGCAAAATCATAATACTGGATATAAGGGGCGTACGGCTATTCATGAAATTCTTGAAGTAAATTCATCTATAAGAAAAATGATTTTTGAGGAAAAAAGTGAATTTGAAATTAAAAGCCAGGCAGTTAAAAATGGTATGACTCCACTTAGAGAAGCTGGAATAGACAAAATTAAAGAGGGGGTAAGTACTGTAGAGGAAATATTAAGAGCTACAGTAGAAGATGTATAATGCCTGAGTTTTCATATATAGCAAGAACACAAGATGGTGTTCGTAAAGAAGATATAATATCAGCATCAAATATAAAAGAAGCTTCCGATCTTTTAGTTGCAGATAATTTATCTGTTGTTAAAATAAATGAAAGAGATACTTCTTTTGATTTTATGGGACCATTTATGGAAAGATTTAATCTTTCTTTAGATAAATTAAAAAATAGAATACCTCTTACTAGTTTAGTGTTCTTCACAAGGCAATTATCCACAATGTTTAATGCTGGATTGACTCTTGAAAAAGCAATTACTTTTTTATCAAAAGAAGAGAAACATAAAGGTTTTAAAAAAGTTATAAATGAGATTGAAAGCGATGTAAAGAAAGGTTTACTTTTATCTGATGCTTTAAATAGTCATCCAGGAGTATTCAATAATTTATATGTCTCATTGGTACGTGCAGGTGAGGTTAGTGGTAAATTAGCGGTAACATTAGAAGAGCTTTCTAAGTATTTAGAAGCAATGGAAGATACTCAACGAAAAGTTAAATCAGCAATGTATTATCCAACTTTTATATTAATATTTTTAGGTATGGTTATGGTTGTTTTGTTTGCATTTATCATTCCTCAATTTACTTCTGTTTATGATCAGTTAAACGCAGATTTGCCAATTTATACGCAAATGCTACTAGATACTGGAGATTGGTTAAGTAATAATTTGTTTACTTTTTTTTCATTTATATTTTTTTCACTTTTAGGTATATGGTTAGTATTTTTAACTGATAGAGGAAGATTAGTAAGAGACAGAATGCTATTAAAGCTTCCTATTTTTGGATCAATCTTTAATCAAAGTGTACTAAGTAAGTTTGGAAAAACATTTGGTATATTGGTTGGATCAGGAATATCTGTTATTGAAACTATGAATTTAGTAAAAAAAGTTGTTGATAATAGGGTTTATGAACTTGCTATTGAGAAAGCTGCAAAGCAAATAGAAAATGGTAGCAGTATATCAGATGCTTTAAAGTTAACTGAAATTTTTCCAGGTGTTTTAATTCAGTTAATGAATACAGGTGAAGAAACAGGTGAAATTGATAAATTAGCAATAAAAGTATCAGACTTTTATTCAAAACAAGTTGATGCTATAGTTGATAGGTTAACATCAATCATAGAGCCTGCTTTAATTATTTTGATTGGAGTCATTATTGGTATTGTCTTAGTTGCAGTATATATGCCTATTTTTAAATTTGGAAACGCATTCTAAATTAATATGATAGTTTTTTTATTTGCTATCTTAGGCTTAGTGTTTGGTAGTTTTTTAAATGTTATTATTCATAGGCTTCCAAAAGAAGAGTCTATAATTTACCCTCCGTCTCAATGTCCATATTGTAAAACTAATATAGAATGGTATCACAATATTCCAGTATTATCATTTATTAAATTAAAGGGTAAGTCATTTTGCTGTAATCAGAAAATTTCATTAACATATCCAATTGTAGAGATTACTTCAATGTTATTATGGATATGGGCTTATAATTATATGCATGGAACTACTAATCAAATTTTTTTTATTATTATTGCATCATGTCTTTTATCAATATTCTTTACAGATCTAAATCAATTTTTTATACCTTTAGAATTAAATATATTAATTTTTTTATGTGCATTATTAAATAATCTTTTAATTGATCAAATTGATTTGAAATTTCATTTTATTTCTATGATAAGTATTTCATTATATTTTTTGATTATTATGCTATTAACCAGTTATTTACTTAAAAAAGATACAATGGGTTATGGTGATATTATTTTAATTTCATCAGTTTCATTTTGGGTTGGGTTTATAGATTCACTTTTAATTATTTTTTTTGCTTCTTTGTTTTCAATTATTCATTGGTTAATTTTGAGAGTTACAAGCAATAAGAAGGATATTATTTTACCTTTTGGATCTACTATTGCATTAGCAGCATTAATTATTTTTATTTTAAAAAATACATTACATATTGAAACAAATTTTTTTTAGTTAAAAATTAATTAATATTATAAAATAAATTTAGAAACAATGGGAGAACTAAATGCTTTTTTTTACTAAACTTTTAATTTTTACTTCATTAATATTTTCTTCAAATATTTTTAATAACTCAATGTTTCAAATTTATAAAGTTGACAATAAATCAACGGAAATCCTTTTTAATACTCCAGAAATTTCAATTACTAAAGATATTCATGGTTATTTAAAGTTTGAAAATAGTGAATTAGTAGGTTTAAGTGATCAAAATGAAGAATTTTCTTTCCCAGTTTTTTCATCCGCTTTTCAGATGAATCCAGGTTTTGATTATGAAATTGATTTTGAGGTTATTAATTCATACTTCATAGAAAATGTTAATCTTAAAAGTTTAAACGACAATAGTTATGATTTTTTACCTCAACAAAATATAAATTTATCAGAACCTCAAATCATGAGAGGGTTAGTTTTAGGTCAAATTTCATTTACTCCCTATAAATATGATATTGATGAAAAAAGGTTAGAAGTATATGATGCTGTTCAAATAATTGTCACAGAAACAAATCAAATTAATTATGACTATTTCATTCCTGAAAAAAAATCTTATGTTTTTGATGAGTTATATAAAAATTTTGTGATTAATTTTTCCACTTCAGATAGATCTGATGATTATCAAACTCCATCAATATTATATATTTGTGGAGGTAGCTCAATAAATAATGCTTATTTTCAAGATTTAGTTAATTGGAGACATAAACAAGGATATATAGTTACTGTAGTATCAACTAATGAAACAGGAAGTAGTGAAAATAATATTAATAACTATATTGCAAACGCATATCAAAATTGGGAAAATCCTCCTGAAATAGTTGGCTTAGTTGGCGATGTAGGTGGTTCATACAATATTGATTGCGATAGTTATGAATGGGGTGGTTATTATGGTGCAAGTGATGTGAGGTATACATATATAGAAGGTGATGATTTATTGCCAGAAGTTATTATTGGTAGAATTTCTGCTAATGGTACTAGTGACCTTTATAATTTAGTAAACAAAACATTGGAATATGAAAAAGCTCAAGAACAAACAGATTTAAGTTGGTATGATAGAGCTGGATTAGTTGGTGATCCAACAACATCAGGTTTATCATGTGCTATTACTAATCAATATATTGATCAAGTAATGGAAATTCATGGTTTTGATGACGTTGATATAGATATAAATGGTGGTGGAAATCAATTGAATGAATTTTTAATTGATCAATTCAACAGAGGTATAATGTACTATAATTATAGAGGTTTTTACTATGGTGAAGGAAGCTATCCTCCAAGTTCAAATGATTTAAATAATGGATACTATACCCCTTTTGTTTCTACAATAACCTGTGGAACTGGTGATTTTAATGGTACATCGTCTAGTGAAGGTTTCGTAAGGATGGGTTCTGTAAATGATCCTAAAGGAGCAGTTGCTGCAGTAGGGACATCTACTACTGGAACTCATACTGCCTACAATAATATTGTAAATATGGGTTTATATGAGGGTTTATTTTCAAATGGAATTTCTTTAGCTGGGTCAGCTGTGACAAATGGAAGGTTGGCTTTATATAAAACTTATCCATCAAATCCAGGTGATTGTGTTGGTGCTTTTGCCGCATGGACTAACTTAATAGGAGACCCTGCATTACATTTATGGACTGATGAACCTAGAGATTTTTCTATTGAATACCCCTCATCAATAGTTCTTGGAACAAATTATTTGGATTTAACAGTTCTTGATTCAAATGGCAATCCTATTAAAGATGCTAGGGTAACACTATTGATGAAAGATAATGGAGAATCAGAAGATGAAAGCAATACATTTACAGGGCAATATTACTCTAGTCCAGGAACAGGTGGATCACCAAGTTTTGGAGATTTAGTTTTAACCAGAGAAGATGATGTTATTAATTTTGATTGGGGTAATGGAAGTCCTGACAACTCCATGCCTGATGATGATTATCAAATTAGATGGTCAACAACTTTAGAAGCTGAAACTGCAGGTACTTATAGTTTTAGAACTTATACTGATGATGGGTTGAGACTGTTTATAAACGATCAGATGGTAATAGATAATTGGATTGATCAAGCTCCAGCAAATAGAACTGGCAGTATATACTTAGATGAAGGTACTCATGATTGTGTGATGGAATATTATGAAAATGGTGGTGGAGCTGTTGCAAGTTTATTTTGGACACCACCCGGTCAAGCTGAATCATTGGTTCATGGAGATCAAGATCAAGATGTAATCGGAGATGCAATTTTCCTAACAAAATTAACTGATTCTAATGGTAAAATAGATTTTTCATGGGATGAATATCAAGAGGGAGATTTATATTTAACAGTTACAAAAAGAAATTATAGACCTTTAGAAGGTGTTATTCAAGTTAACTCAAGTGATGGTTATGCTATTGTTCCAGATTATGCAACCTTAGAAAATTACATTACTGATTTAAATGGTAATGATGATGGTAGTATAAATCCTGGTGAAACAATATCCTTTAATATTCCAATTTCAAATTTTGGTGACCAAAATATAAATAGCTTGGATGCCACTTTATCAAGCTCTTCTGATTATATAAATTTAATTGATGCAGAATCTGAATATATTAATCTAAACACTAATGAAATTGGAATTGGAGATGGTTTTATTTTTCAGCTTTCAAGTGATGCGGTTTTTGGAGATGATATAGAATTAATATTAAATATTGAAGCAGTTGATAATCAGTGGATATTTTATATTCCCATAAATATAAATTCACCTAAAATAAATATTTTAGACTATGTTATAATAAGTGGAGAAGATGAACCTGGCTCATCTGTAGTAGTATCATTAAATGTAGTCAATGATGGAAATTTACCGATCGAAAATTTAAATGTTAATGTAATATCACCAACAAATCAAATTCAAGTAATTGATGAAAACATTAATTTTGGTAATATTTTAAATGGTCAAGAGCTTTCTAGTAATTTAATTGGTGATAATATCACATTAAATTACAGTGAATCTATTTTTAAGGGTTCAGTTTTTCCAATGCAGTTAAATTTTACAAATAGTGAAGATTACAATAGAATAGAAACATTAAATTTAACTGTTGGAGAGATTGATAGGTTTTCACCTGTGGGTCCTGATCTTCATGGTTATTACATATATGATATGGGTGATACTAATTATAATCTATCTCCAACATTTGATTGGATTGAAATAGATACACAATATGGTGGAGATGGAATTGATCTAAATATGAGTGATTCTGGAAATGGTAATGGTGCAGCTAATAGCACTAAAGCAATTGACTTACCATTCACTTTTAATTTTTATGGACAGCCATATGATGTTGTTTCAGTCAGTACAAATGGATGGATTGCACTTGGCAGAACTAATCTTTTATCCTTCAGAAATTATCCAATTCCAGGAGCTGGTGGTCCATCTCCAATGATAGCTGCTTTCTGGGATGATATGAAAACTACAAATGGTGGAGATGTGTTTTATAAAATAGTTGATAATGGAGTAAATAACCCATCTATTATCATTCAGTGGTCAGATATGAGAACATATGACAATTCATCTGAAGAAGACTTTCAAGTAATTTTAACCCCAAATTCTGAATCTGAAACAGGAGACGGAGATATAAAAATTCAATACAAAACTTTTAATAATACTTCAGACGGCTATTATCCTGAGGGCGGTACCCCAACTCATGGTAGTTATGCTACTATTGGAATTGAAAATATGTATGGCAATGAAGGTCTTCAATATACATTTAATAATGAATATGCACCTGGCGCATCACCATTATTTAATAATCGAGCAATATTAATAACAACAGAATTACCTAAATTTGGATCATTAGGTGACATTAATGAGGATGAATTAGTTAATGTTTTGGATATTGTATTGCTAGTAAATTTAGTTTTATCAGGAACTTATAATGAAAATGCAGATATAAACTCAGATTCAATATTAAATGTTCTTGATATTGTTTCTTTAGTTAATATTATTTTAGAATCTGGGATTTAATTTACATTTTGAAACAAAATTTAATGCTGAATTTAAGTCTATAATTGTTATAATACATTTCGTAAAATATAGTTTATGCTATTAACATGAAAGGTGTTTTAATGTTTAAAAATAAAATCATAATTTTATTCATACTAACTTTTACTTTAGGTTCTGAAAAATTATCTAAAATTAATAATTTTACAATTTTAAATCATGAACAAGGTTTTACTTCAATTTTATTTGAAGCAAATGAAATAGAAATTAAATCTGAAGATGGAAAATCAAAATTTACTACAAATGATTTAATAGGCTTAACAATGGAAGAAGGAAGGCCTCAGCTTCCTATTTATTCAACTCTATTTCAGGTTGATCCAAGTAAAAACTATGAATTCAATATTGAGATTTTAGAATCTTATACTATTGATAATATAGAATTTGAGAATTATAAAACAGATAGTGATATAAATTATACAGTTTATCCTGAGGAAAATTTATATGTATCTGAAACACAAATTTGGCGAGATGTTGTATTAAATCAATTAGGTATTACTCCATACAAATATCATTCTGAATCAAAAAGTTTAGAAGTTTTCAAATCAATAAAAATCAATATCAATGAAACTGGATTAAATAATAATCAATTTAATTTACCTTCAAAAAAATCAAGAGTATTTGAAGAATTTTATCAAACTGAAATTATTAATTACCAACGTACTACAAGGTCTGAAGATTATCAAACACCTTCAATATTATATATTTGTGGTGGCTCATCATGTAATAATGGGTACTTTCAAGATTTAGTTGAATGGAGGCATAAGCAAGGTTATGAAGTTACTGTTGTTCCAACTTCTGAATCAGGTTCTAGTGAAAATGCTATTAATAATTTTATTAGTAATGCATACTATTTATGGGATAATCCTCCTGAAATTGTAGGTTTAGTTGGTGATGTAGGAGGATCATATAATATTGCTTGTGATTATTATGAGTGGGGTAGTGGATGGAATACTTATGAAGGTGCTAGTGACGTTAGGTATACTTATATAGATGGTGATGATTTTTTACCAGAGATTGTTATTGGAAGAATTTCAGCTGATAGTAGCAGTGATTTAAATAATATAATTAATAAAACTATTCAATATGAAAAAGCTACTTTACAAACAGATAGAGGGTGGTTTGATAGATCTGGTTTAATTGGTGATCCTACCCAATCTGGACTTTCATGTGCAATTACTAGCGAATGGATTAGAGAGCTTATGAATATTCATGGTCATAATGATGTTGATGCTGATTTGAATGGTGGTAGTGATAGTCAATTAGAAGATTATTTAGAAGATCAATTTAATCGAGGTATTATGTATTATAATTACAGAGGTATATATGGAAGTGGTGGTGCTTACATGCCAAGTAATGGTAATAATTTATCAAATGGATATTATACACCTTTTGCAACAGTCTTAACTTGTGGTACAGGTGATTTCAATTATGATGATGATAGCGAAGATTTTATAAGAGTTGGATCATCAAGTAACCCAAAAGGTGCTGTTGGTTGCATTGGAATATCCACTACAGGAACACATACAGCATATAATAATATTTTAAACATGGGTATTTATGAGGGTATTTATTCTAATGCAGTTTCATATGCTGGTAGTGCAACTACTAGTGGTAGATTAGCAATTTATAGAACTTATCCCTCAAATCCAGGTGATTGCGTTGGTGCATTTAGTGCTTGGACAAATTTAATGGGAGATCCAGCATTACACTTATGGACTGATACACCAAAAGATTTCATTGTTGAGGGATTATCTACTCAAATGCAATTAGGGTCAAATCATTTGAATCTAACCATTTTAAATGAAGAAGGTGAATTAGTAGAAGATGCAAGGGTTACTCTTCTAATGGGAGATGATATTATTTTTGAATCAAATTATACTGACAGCAATGGAAATGTATCTTTTGATTGGGATAATAATAATCAAACTGGCACTTTATTTGTAACAGTTACTAAGCAAAACTATAGACCTTCTGAAAATTCATTAAATATTGTTGGTGATTATGCAATTAATTATAGTATAAACGAATCATTAAATGCTAATTCAGGTTCAACTTTTAATTTACCTCAAATCTATTTACAGTCTATTGGTTCTGAATCAATTACTGAGATTACTGGAATATTGCAATCTTCTAGTGATCATATTACAATTAATAATGCCGTCTCTAGTTGGGTGCTGTCTGGAGATAATGAATGGGCTCAAAATAATGAATATTTTAATGTATCATTGTCAGATGATGCAGTTTTTGGTGATGAAGTAAATTTTGTGTTAAATCTTTCAGATGGAAATAATCATAATTGGGAAATTTATTTACCATTAAGTATAAATTCTCCAAAAATTATTGTAAATGATTTTTTAGCAACTGATTTTCCCGAACCAGGTCAAGCAACAGATGTATTTTTACAAGTTCAAAATGATGGTAATTTATTATCTTTAGGTACTACAGCAAGTATAATTTCAAATACAAATTTAATAAATATAGAAAATGATTTTGTTTCATTTGGTGATTTGGATGTTGGGCAAGTAGGAATAGCTGATATAACTCCTACACTTATTTTTAGCCCAAACATTTTAAATGGTTCAGTTTTACCTATAGAAATTAAGTTTTCAGATCAAAATAATTATTCACGAAGTAATTTTGTTAATTTAACTGTAGGTACAGTTCAAAATACTGATCCACTAGGACCAAATGCTTATGGATATTATATCTATGATTCAGCTGATATTGAATATGAATTTGCTCCTATTTATGAATGGATAGAAATTGATACAAATTATGGTGGCACTGGTCAAGATTTAAATTTAACAGATGGAGGTGATGGTAATAATGCTACAAATAGTACAGGTTATGTTCCTCTTCCATTTGATTTTAATTTTTATGGTGAAACATTTAGTGAGATTACTGTAAGCACTAATGGTTGGATTGTGCTTGGCAGGACAGACGTATTATCATTTAGAAATTATCCTATTCCTGGTGCAGGAGGTCCTTCTCCAATGATTGCTGTTTTTTGGGATGATATGAAAACTAGTCAAGGTGGAGATGTATTTTATAAATCTTTCCCAGAAGGGTGTCAAGGTAATAGTTGTGAGTATCTTGTTGTTGAATGGTCTGATATGAGAACTCAAGATAACAATTCTGATGAAGATTTCCAGATAATCTTATACAATGGTAATGATACTCCAACTGGTGATAGTGAATTTAAAATGCAGTATAAAACATTTAATAATACATCAAATGGTTATTATCCAGAAGGGGACAGACCTGATCATGGTTGCTATGTTACAATTGGTATAGAAAATAAATTTGGTAACGAAGGTTTGCAGTATACATTTAATAATGAATATCCACCAGGTGCCACTAGACTAGCAGATGGTTCAGCTCTATTTGTGACGACACAATCACCATTTGTATTTTATGGAGATGTTAATAGTGATGATCTTTTAAATGTATTAGATGTAGTTTTATTGCTTTCAATGATATTAGATCAGGTAGAGTCTGATTTTATTGGCGATATGAATCAGGATGGTGTTTTAAATATATTAGATGTTGTAATTCTTGTAAGTAATATTCTTGATAATTAAGTTCTAATAAATTTTATAAGGTAACATTAAGTAATGGTACTAATTTTATCAATATTAGTGATAGTTATATTAGTTTTTGGCCTTATTGAATTTAAAATTCATAAAAACAGTTTATCTAAAATTCCAATTAGAATTCATGTTAATGGTTCTAGAGGCAAATCTAGTGTTGTTCGTTTAATTGCTGCAGGATTACGAGCAGGAGGAATTAAGGTTGTTGCCAAAACAACAGGAACATCTCCAAGAATAATTGATGAGTTTGGTAATGATAAATATATTCATAGATTAAGATCAGCTTCCATTGGGGAGCAGATATCATTGATAAGACGATTTTCTAAAATAAAACCAGATGCATTAGTTATTGAATGTATGGCTGTTAACCCCCAATATCAATGGATTTCAGAGCATAAAATTGTAAAGTCAACCATTGGTGTTATGACAAATGTAAGGCCTGATCATCTAGATGAGATGGGAATATCAATTAATCAAATAACAAAATCTATGGGTAATACTATACCATTTAATGGCACTTTAGTTACAGCTGAAGATAAGCAGGTTAATTTATTAGAGTCTATTTCTAAAAACAGAAAGTCTGAATTTTATTCAACTTCTGAAAATGATATTAAAAATGAGCATATATCAAATTTTGAGTATCTGGAGCATAAAGAAAATATTAGTTTAGCTATAAAGGTTTGTGAGTTATGTGGTATTAGTAAAGATCTTGCATTAAAAGAAATGAGTAAATGTACACCAGACCCTGGAGCATTGACTATGTGGAAAATTCAATATAAAAGCAATAGTTTTGAATTTATTAATGCTTTTGCTGCTAATGATCCAGCTTCTACACTAAAAACATGGGAATTAATTAATGATAGACTAAATAGGGAAAAATTTGCTATTTTTTTAAATACTAGATTAGATAGGCAGTATAGAACTGTTCAATTGATTGATTTAATTTTTAAAAAATTAAGACCTGAAGTACTAGTATTAAGAGGTGAAAATTTTCCTTCTGAGCTAAATGATCTATCTTCTAAAAATAAAAATATTAAAATTTATAAATTTCCCTATTCTATTAAACAGTTAGATTTGATTAAATTCTTTGATGAATCATTATCTGATTTTGTAGTTTTAGGAATTGGTAACATTGTAGGGTGGGGTGAAATATTAATGAAAAAAATGAAGGAATATAAAGTTGATTGAAAACGCACAATTTATAGGGATAGCAATAGGAATTGGTATGTGCCTAAGTTTGTTTTTGACTGAAACTTTAGGAGTTACAGCTGGTGGTGTAATTGTTCCAGGATATATTGCTCTTTACTTGCATGAGCCTTTTAAAATTGTTATCACATTTTCAATAGCAATCTTAGTTGTAATTATAATAAAAATTCTATCAAATTTTATATTTGTATACGGTAAAAGAAGGTTAGTGCTTAGCTTAATGTTAGGTTTTATATTTGGTTATATTTCAAAAATATACTTTAATCCAGAAATTTATACCTTTATGAGTTATGATATTTCATCTATTGGTAATATCATCCCCGGATTAATTGCAAGTTGGATGGATAGGCAGGGTGTATCAAAAACAATTAGTGTAATCCTTATAATTGCAATTTCAACTAGACTTATTATGATTATTATTAGCGGAGGTACTTTTTATGTTTAGACCTTCAATCCAAAAAACTAGAGTTTTAGTTATTTTAGCCTTGATTAATATTTTGATTTATTACTTTGTATCTACTTCAGTCGTTACTTTTAAATCAGTAGATTATGAATTAAAAATAGATTCAGCTAAAAAAATGGAAAATGCACTTACTATTTTAAAAAAATATGGTAGAAAATACCCGTTTTTATCAAGAGACCCATTTGATACGCGATTAGTTTTTTTAAATACTGAAACTAGTCCTTTATTAACAGATATTGGTAAGTATGAAGCTAAATCAACCGTATTAAAACCTAATTTTTCAGCGCTGATTATTGATCATTTTTCTAGGGCAGGACTATCTAAAGGTGATACAATTGCTATTTCTATGACAGGTTCTATGCCTGGTGCTAATATTGCGGTTTTGATGGCTTGTGAGGCTATGGAATTAGAATATGTGTCTATTTCTTCTCTTGGAGCATCTAGTTGGGGAGCTACAGATATGAATTTGTCTTGGCCAAAAATGGAAAAAATTCTATTTGATAACCAAATTATAGGAAAGGTAAGTGATAAATTTACATATGGTGGTGGAGCTGACTATTTAAAAAAAGGAACTAGGTATAGAAAAATATATGGTGGTGATTTTAAAAGATTAAGGATTGACAGTTTAATGGTATCTCTATATCCAAATAAATCTATGGATGATTTATTTATATTGCATGGTCTATCAAAGGATAAAGTATTAAATGATTCTACAGGAATGATACTTAAAACAAGCATTAACCAAAGAATATCTTTTTATGAAAAGTCTTGTTCTGATGGTACATTGTCTTGCTTTGATGCTTACGTTAATGTTGGAGGGGGCGTTGCTAGCTTCGGGTACAAAGGAAAAAATAAACTTAAAGATAATTATGGATATGTTCAGGTAAAAGATGTTTTAGATGCACTTCCTTCTTTTGAAAAAAGAAATAGTGTTATGATAAAATTTGGAGAATCAAATATCCCACTTATTAATATTACTGAAATTGAAAAATTAATTAAGGGGTCAGATATAGGGTATTTTAATAGTTTTGTTATTGATGAACTCGATCAAGTTGGAAATGGAAAATGGGATAGAGATGGATTCAAATGGAGTCAGAATTTAAGTGGTTCTCCAGAAATGTTTACGGATATAAACGAAAATGGAATATGGGATGATGGTGAAGAATTTACAGATCAAGATGGTCTTGTAGACATTGGAAAAGGTAACTTATATAACACACAGAAGTTTAACATGTTGATAGTATGGTTTGGTTTAATGATATGTTTAGGAAGTACTATATATATTGGATTTATTAGTTATCAGCAAATTAGTAGACAAATGAGAAGTTATGATCCAAACAGTTAATCTTGTTTTTATCCTTTTATTAACCATAACTTTTTCTAAAGATATTCCAATTTCTTATAAGTACGAGCTTTCATTTGGATATGATGATAATTTTATGCGATTTTCAGATAATGAGCTAAATACCTTTCATAACACTGATGAATCCAATAATGACTATCTTGGAGACTCAAAAACATATGATTCTGGTATAGTAGGCTCATCTTTACAGATTAAATTATCCCCCAAAATTAAAAATAAAATAAAATCTAATATAATTACTAAAATTAAGTACAATTATTATAGTAGTTCAAATCAAAAATCATATGGTTCTTTTTTATTTAGATATGAATTAAAATTAGCATCTTATAGATGGTTAAAGTTTTCGTACTCACTTCTACCGGATTATTATTTAAGAACATATATTGATAGAGATTTAACTCCTCTTGAAAGATTTCCATGTACATTTTCAAATGAAACTATTTATTTATCCTACTCACATCAGTTTTTATTTAATAAAACCTGGATTGACTATCGTTTAGTATTAAATAACCAGTTTTATAATAAATATTTTACAGAGTTTGATAGTAAAATTTCAGGTTTAGAGGTTACTATTAAATCAAAGAAAGTTAAAAATTATTATGCTTCACTTGCGTTTTTATATTACAAAGCTGAAAATATTTCATACAACCCTACAGAGATGTTAGAATCTTCAAAGATGGATCGTTCTTATCTAAGAAATGGAATAAAGATACACCTTAAAAGAACTCTTAAAAAATCGTTTATTAATAGTTTGGGTTTAAAATTTTATTTTAATCAAAGATTTTATGATTTAAACTCGTGGTCTTATAATCAAGATAATTGGAAAACTTATTCTGATTTTGATATAAGATTTGAAATGTCTAAAAAACTATCATCAAATACTAGTTTGGATTTTTTATTTAGACATTTTAATAGATCTGTTGATTCTTCTGATAGCAGTGAGATTGAATGGGTAGAAGATTATAAAAATCACAACAGAAATGAAATGTGGTTAAAATTTGTTTATATTTTTTAAATTTAGACTGAGGTAATTATGAAAATTTACATATTATTAATATCTTTATTCTTTTTTGCATGTATTGAACAGGTTGATTCAGAACAAAACAATATTGCTCAATTGGTCAAATATATAGATACATATGGAGAAGCTATGGATTTAGATTTGACAGACACTCATATGGTGGTTGCTGCTAATTATCAAGGGTTCATTGTTTATGATATAATTAGAGATAATTTAGGTAATGTTTCAGATCTTGATTCAGTTTTTAATGATTCAATTTTAGATGATTCTATGGGAGACAATCGAGCACAAGAGGTTGTTATATCTAAAAATCATAACATTGCATTTATTACTGATATATATGATAGAATATGGTTATACAAGCTTGATGGAGGATCTAATCAATACGTAGATTCCTACCTGCAGGATTGTTATGGAGGAACTTGGTTAAGTACTACCATTGATGAACAGACTGATATGAATCAAATTAATGTATTCTCTCTAGTAAAACATTCTTCATCTGAGAGTGATGACGAAGGTACTGTTGGGGATTTTGATGAGTATTCTACATCTGTTGTATGGAAAGGTTTAATAGATATTAATTCAGGTGATTTATTTCCAGAACAAAATTCAGCACCTGCATGTGAATTTTCTTATAATTTTGGTATTTTACCTGAAACAATACACTATAATAATGGTTTATTGGCTATAAGTAATGGTGAATTAGGCATGAAAGTTTTATCACAAATAAATCAATCTTCATGCTTTGATAGTGACTCTTTTGATTTAATTGAAGATTTTAATCCATCAGGTAATATTGATATAGATAGAATTGCTTGTGAAAATTCTATATTTGATTATTATAATCCAGGTTTTGGAGGAATTTTTGAGCCCAAAGGAGGATTTCATCCTCAAGTTTATTCATCTTTTGATTTACCTGGAGAGGTTAATGCTGTTTATGTTAAGGATTTAGTTTTATTTTCAGGTTTATCAACTAGTAATGGTTGTTACATATCTTTACTAGGGGATAATGGGAATATATTAGAAAATTTATCAGTTGCTAATGGATACACTATCAATGGTATTAGTGAAGATAATGGTATTTTGGCGCTATCAGCAGGTAGAGATGGTGTTTTACTTTATCAATGGAATGGAGATTTGAACATTAGTTATATGGGTCAAATTGAAACGCCATATTCAAATAAAGTAAAAGTTGATGGAAATAATATTCTAATTTCAACTGAAGATGGTGTTTATATATATATTTTAAATTAAATGGGAGTAATAATGGTATCTAGATTAATATTTATAATTTTGTTATTAAATACAGTTTTTTCACAATTTGATTGGATAGATGGCGGAGCACCAATTCGTCAAGGTCAGCACATAGAATGGCAAAGAACTGCAGGTTCAGGTGATACAGGAGAAATAATTTTTGCATGGTCAGACACTAGAGATAGTATGAGAGATGTTTATGTTCAAAAAATTGATACTCAGGGAAATAAATTATGGGGTGAAAAAGGCATAGCTGTAACAACAGCTTATGGTAGACAAGAAGATCCATTATTAGTTGGAGATGATAATGGAGGTGCTTTTATAATCTGGATAGATTATAGAAATGAACCAGATACTAAAGGTGATGTATATGCTCAGCATGTATTGTCAGATGGTTCTTTAGTATGGTCACTTGAAGGACAACCTATTGTTGTTAAAGAAGGTTCCCAAAGGAATCCAAACATGTGTAAAGATGGTAATGGTGGTGCATATATTATATGGAAAGATTTTACAGTTGGTCAGTATGAGCATGTTTATGCAACTCATATTTCAGCTGATGACCAGATAATTAAACCTGGTGAAGGTGTTCCTATTATGACTAATGATTCTCATCATAATGGAATCAGTTTAGAAATTGCTGGACTTGGAGAAGCTGCTATGGCTTGGGTAGATGATAGAAATGGAAACCTAGATATTTTTGGGCAAAGAATGTTAGCAGACCATGAAAATGATACAATTAATACACTTTGGAGTACTGTGGAAGAGGGTGGAAAAGCTATTTGTGATGCTGAAGGTGATCAAAATTATGCAAAAATAACTTATGCTTCAGGATGTTGTGGGACAGAAGGTATTACAGTTGCTACCTGGCAGGATGATAGGAATCAGAATTTTGATATTTATATGCAATATTTATGGGTTAATGGAGATTCATTTTTTCAATCTTACCCTCAGGGTTTACCACTTACTGACGGTTTAACCTCTTCACAAACAAAGCCTAGATTAAAGGCTGATGATTCTGGCGCATATGTAGTATGGTACAGCGACCAAAATGGTAACAGCGACATATATGCTCAAAAAATATTAGCATCTCAAGATGATCCTATACAATGGAGTGAAAACGGTTTAGCAGTATGTACTGCTCAGGACGCCCAAACAGGAGCGCGTTTATCAGTTAGTGGTAATGGTGGAGTTTACTTTACATGGCAAGATGATAGAAATGGTGGTGATGAGGCAGATGTTTATATTCAGCATGTTAGCTCTGATAATATATTAACATTAC
>CENP01034440.1_pt1 | contig 23130 bp, 25 predicted proteins | sample 361281 | NCBI WGS metagenome assembly CENP01 (sample SAMEA2591122, study PRJEB7988) | marine metagenome | biome: marine biome (ENVO:00000447); feature: deep chlorophyll maximum layer (ENVO:xxxxxxxx); material: saline water (ENVO:00002010), including plankton (ENVO:xxxxxxxx) | depth 70 m | reverse complement strand
CAATCAGAACTTTACCAAGAAAGATGAAAGTTAAGATTGATACTGGTGCTACAGCTGCTGAGATTGCGATTGGTAAAGTTATAACTGCTGGATCTGCACTCCCAAGTTCAGTAACTGGAATTTCCACAACACCACATGGAGTCGTTGAAAGACATGGTGGCCCAGTTCATACAAGTGGTGTAAGTATTGAATCTCAAGGAAGTGGTTATCCTGCAAGTATAAGCAATCAGGTTGTTGACACATTTGCTATCACTGGTAACGGAACGGGATTGCAATTAAATATCTCTACCAATGGATCTAGTGTTATTACAATAAACAGTGTTCCTACTCAAGGTACTGGATATTCTGTTGGTGATATAGTGGGTCTTACAACATCTTCAGCTTCACTAAAACAGGGAACAGGATCTATAATTTCAATCGATAGTACTAATAGTGTTATTGATACTTTATACCTTACTGATGTTCAAGGTAAGCGATTCCTTGATAATGCAGATCTTTTCCACTTTAATACATCAACTAATAAATTTGTTGCTCTTACAGGAAGTAAAAAAGTTGACGGAACTATAGAAGATTCAATTAGTCCTCTTTATTCTGGTAATGTTATTGAAGTTAATCAGTATAATCATGGTATGCATTCTGGAAATAATAAATTAAGAATTTCAAATGTATTACCAACAACAGCACCAATTGTTTTAAATGAAGTATTTGGTTTATCGGATTCTACAATGACAATTGATGATCCAGTAAATACAGGTGTTGCTGGAACAATGGCATTCCAAACATTTGAAGGAATTTCAACTTCAAGAGGATATCTCAAAATTAATAATGAAATAATGAGATATAACGGTGTCAGTACTACTGAGACATTAACTATTGAAAGTAGAGGTGTGGATGGATCAGCCATTCGTGAACATCCAGTTGGAAGTTTAATTTACAAGTATGAATTCAATGGATTCTCATTAACAGGCATTAATACTGATCATCAATTACCATCAACTTCATTATTAAGAAGTGAAAGTGACATTGATAAATATTACCTCGAAATACCTAGAGGTGCAAATGTTGGTACAGACTCTCCTACTAGAACTGGAGCAGTTAGTGGAACTGAAGATTTAATGTTGAACTTCTTTAATGATTCATTTGGAGGTGGTAAAGAAATTTTTGCTACACAAAATATACAGTATAATCAAATATATCCAAGAATGAATTTCATAACTCCCGGACAAACAGCCATATCTGCTCGTACAAGAACAGTAAGTGGTACAAGTGCTGGTGGTAGTGAAATATCATTCCTTGATCAAGGATTTGAAAGTATCGAATTAAATAAGATCAACACATTAAGTACACCAAGATTGGTGGCATCTCCAATTAATGAGACCACATATCTACCAGATCTACCATTAAATAGATCAAATACACTTGCGATTAGAATGTTATCAGGTGATAGGAATTTATCTCCTATAGTTGACACAATGAATGCATCTATCTTGTATGTTAGAAATAGGTTGAATAACCCTGTAAGCGATTATGCTACTGATCAGAGAGTTAAGTTAAACTCGAATGATCCACATGCAGGAGTTTACATTTCTAATCGTGTTGATTTGAAGCAACCAGCAACTTCATTGCAGGTGTTGGTAAGTGCATTAAGAACTGAGTCATCAGACTTTAGAGTTCTTTATAAATTATTCAATAGTGAAGTTAGTGAGGCAGAACAATCATATGACTTGTTCCCCGGTTTTGATAATTTAATTGACACAGATGGTGATGGTTTTGGTGACGATATTATTGATACTGCTAGAAATAGTGGTAGACCAGATGCAAAAGTTGCATCAAGTACAGATAATGAATTTTTAGAATATCAGTTCACTGCTGATAATCTATCAGAATTTACTGGATTTGTAATTAAAGTGGTGTTTAGTGGTACAAATGAAGCCGAAGCACCAAGACTAAAAGATCTACGAGCAATTGCACTAGCATGATACGAGTAGAAGGACATAAACATCTTTATCGTGATGAAACTACTGGAGCTATCGTAAACTGCGATACCACTGGTTATATGAGGTATAAAAAGATGAGAAATAAAAAATTAACTGAAAAATCTGAAATAGATAGTCTTAAATCTGAGATAGATACTCTCAAAGGACTTTTGAATGATCTGATTCAGAAAAATTCATAGTATAACAAAATATAAATAAACTATAGATCATATTATATTATTGCATAAATGGCAGTATATGTTAGCAATCTTGTTATCAACACCGGTGCTACCTTCTCACAAACATTTTCATTAGAAAATATTTCATCCAATTCTGCATTAGACCTTAGTGGGTTTAGTGCATCATCTCAGATGAGAAAACATGCAGGGAGCGCAGGAATAGCGGCCACTTTCACAGCATCAATCCAAAATGCGGAAAATGGTACAGTTCAAGTTGGTTTAACAAGTTCAACCACTGCATCACTAAAACCCGGACGATATGTTTATGACGTTATCGTTTCTGATAGTGTAGGTGAAGTAACGAGAGTTGTTGAAGGATCTGTTTTAGTAAGGCAAGGAGTCACTCGCTAATGGCAAACATCAAAGTCCGAGTAGGACAACAAAATGCAACCAAAGTCGTATCCTCATTAGCAGGAAACGTAAGTGGATCATTAGCAGGTCTAAGTGATACTGAAATTAACAATCCTCAAAATGGAATGGTTTTGGTTTACAATTCAACTACCGCAAAATTTGAAGCAACTTTGACACTAACACCCGGAACGACACAAAACTTGGATATCAATGGAGGTAACTTTTAGAAATGGCTAGTATTATACGAGTAAAAAGATCGACGGGTACAACAGCTCCCGGATCTCTTCAGTTCGGTGAACTTGGTTTAACGATCGGTAGTGGTACTCAAGGTAACAAAGGAGAAAGACTTTTTGTCGGTGATAACGCAGGTAACGTAGATGTTGTCGGTGGTCGTTACTTTACTGACCTGATGGTTCATGCACCGGGAACAGTTGCTTCAGTAACAAACCCAACGACTGCTTCAAACGGATTTGTTGCAATATTAGATCAGAACAGAAAGGTTGATGTATGGAATGTAGATAATTTAACTTTAGATGGAAATACATTTTCTTCAACAAACAGTAACGGAGATATAAACATCGATCCAAATGGATCAGGTGAAATTGTAGTTCCTGATGATACCTTCTTAACTTTTGGTACAAACAAGGATGCAAAGATTGAATATGATGAAAATGGAGTAGATCAACTTACATTTACAGGTGCAGATGTTAGAATTAATATCGCAACTCAATCGAATGGTAAAGACACAGGTGCTTTAATTGTTGAAGGTGGTGTTGGAATTGAGAAAAACTTAAATGTCGGTGGAAACTTAAATATTACTGGTATTGTAACCTTTACTGATCATATTAGATTACCTGATAATAAAGAAATCAGATTGGGTGATAGTAATGATTTAAAACTGGTTCATAATGGCACAGACAGTGTTATATCAAATACCACAAATGATTTGAACATCATTAACACAGGTGATGATATTAATATCACTGCAGCTGATGATTTTACACTTAAGGTTCAAGGTAGTGAAGATGCAATTACTGCTATCGGAAATGGAGCAGTAAGTTTATTCTTCGATAATGTTAATAAAGCACAAACTCGTATTGATGGTTTCAACGTTGATGGAACATTAGAAACGAATAACTTTGTTGTTGTTGGTGTTTCAACAATTAATGGTAACATTGGACATACAGGTAAGTTTACAAACACCGGTGGAGCAGAAATTGATAATGTTGGTATTTCATCAAACATCATCGCTACAAGATCTGGTGGTGGTAATAAGTTATTCATTGATCCATATCCAGATGGTTTAAGTAATGAGGGTGAAGTTATCATTAAAGGTAACTTACAAGTTGATGGAACAACAACTACAGTCAACTCAACAAGTGCGACTGTAAATGATGCCATAATGAGACTTGGCGACGTTACAAGCACAAGAACAGTTCTCACAACTGTTGGATCTGGAACATCCACAATTGAACTAGATTCAGTTGTTGGTATTAATACAGGTGATGTTGTTACTGGAAGTACAAGTATTCCAAGTAACAGTTCAGTTCATTCATATGTTCCTCCAGCAAGTGGAGTTGGCCTTGGTACAATCTTTATTAGTAACAATACAACTGCTGGTATTGCAACTGCAACTCAGTTAACTATAACTCACGCATACGATACTAATACAGATCGTGGTATTTCATTCAATTACAATACTGCTGCTGGTACTGCAAACACTAAAAAAGGATTCTTTGGATATAATGACAGTACAGGTGAAAACAGTTCTGCACCAGAAAGAAGTTTTACATATATTCCTGATTCAACAGTTACAAATGAAGTTGTAACAGGTACAAGAGGTAATTTAGATATCAAAGGTATCTACTACCAGTCAGGTGACTTTTCTACACATGGTGTGGTATACTTTGACAATGCTGGTTTACAAAATTCCACAGCTGCACCAAGTGCTGCCACATTCACCTCTACACAACTGCTCACAGCGGTTACAGAGATTGCAATTACATTAGGTAGTTCACAGAGTGTTGTTGCAGGTGATTTAGTCACACAAGCAGGTGGTGGATCACAGCAAGGTGTTGTGAAGTCAACATCAAACTCAACTACAGTCACACTAATTGGTGTAACTGGTACATTTAATACTTCTGCCGATTTAATTCTAAACGGTACTGGCACTGGTAAAACACCTACCAATGTCTCAACTACATACACTAGCAAACCCATGTGGACAACAACCGTTGACGGGGGTACGTTCTGAGCCTAAACAATGACAAACTCAAATAATGACGTTGATGTAAATACTTTGATTAAAATTTATAATCAAAAAATTTCTACATTAACAAACCAAAATATTCTTTTGGAAGCAAAATTGACAACTGTAATGACAGACTTTAATGATGAGAAAACTCAATTAGCTGCAGAAGCACTTGAGTGGCAAACCAAGTATGAAAACCTAGCAGCTGAGGTAGAAGCAGAATAATGGCACAACCATCATCAAGACAAGGAATAATTGACTACGGACTTAGGCAACTAGGTGCTCCCGTATTGGAAATTAATATTGATGATGATCAGATTGATGATTTATTGGATGATGCTATACAAGTCTTTAATGAAAGACATTTTGATGGTGTCGAAGAAATGTTTCTTAAATATAAGTTTACTCAAGCAGATATTGACAGAGGAAAAGCAACCAACGAAGCAAATGCAGATGTCACTGCAGGAATAGTTACAACAACTGGAACTTCTACTGCAGTAAGTGGATATGGTACAACTACATCAAATTTCTTTGAAAATTCAAACTTTATTCAAGTTCCAGATTCTGTTATAGGTATTGAAAAAATATTTAAATTTGACTCTAGTTCAATATCAGGAGGAATGTTTAGTATTAAGTACCAGTTATTTTTAAATGACTTATACTATTTTAACTCAGTTGAATTGCTACAATATTCAATGGTAAAAAGTTACTTGGAAGATATTGACTTTTTACTTACACCAGAAAGACAGATAAGATTTAACAAAAAACAAAATCGTTTATATCTTGATATGGATTATAATTCTATTGCAGAAAATGATTTTATTGTTATTGACTGTCAGAGAGCTTTAGACCCAAATAGTTTTACAAAAGTTTATAATGATCCATTTTTAAAAATGTATTTTACTGCATTATTAAAAAGACAGTGGGGTCAAAATTTAATTAAGTTTAGAGGAGTTAAACTTCCCGGTGGATTGGAATTAAATGGAAGAGAAATATATGATGATGGCCAAAGAGAATTAGATGCAGTTAAACAGAAGATGCAACTTGAATACGAGTTACCTCCTCTTGACTTTATCGGGTAGAATGTATGGCACTCAATCCCTTTTTTCTACAAGGATCTCCCGGTGAACAGAGATTAGTACAAAGTCTCATAAATGAGCAACTGCAAATTTATGGAGTAGAGATTACTTATATTCCAAGAAAATTTGTAAATAAACAATCAATTATAGAAGAAGTTCAATCATCAAAATTTGATGATAATTTTTTATTGGAAGCATATGTGAATACCTATGAAGGATATTCAGGTGCTGGTGATATTATGACAAAGTTTGGTGTAAGTTTAAAAGATGAAGTTACATTGACAATATCAAAAGAACGGTTTGAAGATTTTATTGCACCATTTTTAAATACTGATGAATATGAATTATCATCTCGACCAAGAGAAGGTGATTTAATCTTTTTCCCACTTGGCACAAGATTATTTGAAGTTAAATTTGTAGAACATGAGCAGCCTTTCTATCAGTTAGGTAAAAATTATGTTTATCAACTTCAATGTGAACTCTTTGAATATGAGGATGAAGTTATTGATACTGGTGTAGATGCAATTGATAAGGAAGTTGAAGATGAAGGATTTATTACTACATTAAATCTTGTTGGAGTTGGTGCAACTGCAACAGTTAGTGCTACTGTTCCCGGTATATCTGGATATATTAGAACTATTTCATTACAAAATGATGGTAGTGGTTATACATCAATTCCAACAGTATCAATATCTACATCAAGAAATGCTGCAGGTGTAAACGCATCTGCTGTTGCAATTACAACTTCTATTGCAGGATTATTCTCAATTAAGGAACTTATATTAACAAACGCAGGTTCTGGATATACAGAGGCACCAAATATTTCTATTATTGGTGGTGGAGGAAGTGGAGCAATTGCAACCTGTACTATTGAAAATACACAAAAAGGTGTTATATCTTATACAGTTACTGAGCAAGGAACAGGTTACACTACTCCACCAGTCATTACAGTCGCAGGGCCAGGGTCAGGAACCACTGCAACAGCGTCTGCTATCATTGATACATCAAATACCCTTCTATCGTCAGTACGTGTCCCAAATCCCGGAATTGGATACACTCTGGCACCAACAGTTACTGTTGCAGATCCAAATATTATTACAGGTCGTGGTAATTTTGGATACAATGATCTTGTTGTTGGACAAACATCAAATACTGAGGCAAGAGTTAGATCATGGGATAGCGATACTAAAGTACTTAAAGTAACAAACGTGGGTATTGGATCAACAGTATCTGGATTCATTCCGGGAGAAGAGGTAAGAATTCAAACAGGTATAGGTAATACTGGATTAATATTACATGAGACAACTTTCGTTGCTGGTTTTACAACCACAGGTAGAACTATAGGTATCGGATCAACCACAATAAATGTTGGATCTGCAAATACAACTAAATTTAGTGTTGGCGATGATGTAGGTCAAATTGATAACGTGATCGGTGCAGGTGTAACAGTACATACAATCACTGATTCTGGTAATATTTTATTAAGTGAACAAACTCTTAACACTACTAATTTATCAAATCAAACCATATCATTTGGAAGCACATCATTTGTATCATATAATATTCGTCAATATGATAATCGTGATATATACGATGATTATAGTAATAATGATGAATTTGAACTTGAGGCAGATGAAATCATTGATTTTGCAGAAACTAATCCATTTGGTACATACTAATGTTAGGCACTTATTTTTATCACGAGATACTTAGAAAAACGGTTATATCGTTCGGAACGTTATTCAATGATATTCATGTTCGTCATAATGACAATAATGGAAAGTCAATTAGTGACATGAAAGTTGCATTGGCATATGGCCCAATGCAGAAATTTTTAGCAAGACTAGAGCAGCAAGCAGATTTAAATCGTTCAACTGCACTTACACTTCCAAGAATGTCTTTTGAGATGACTAATATTGCATATGATGCAACAAGAAAGGCAAGTATAACTCAAACATTTAAAGCATCTGATGGAAGTAACTTAAGAAAAGTATTCATGCCAGTTCCATATAATATTGGATTTGAATTGAATATCTTAGTTAAATTAAACGATGATGGACTACAAATTATTGAACAGATATTACCATTCTTTCAACCATCTTTTAATTTAACTGTAGACTTAGTGAGTGTTATTGGTGAGAAAAGAGATATTAGTGTTGTATTAGATAACATATCATTTCAAGATGATTATGAGGGAGATTTTGCAACAAGAAGAGCATTAATATACACACTCAGTTTTACTGCTAAAACTTATCTGTTTGGCCCTGTTGCAGATACTCCAGAAGGACTTATCAAAAAAGTTCAGTTGGATTATCACACAAACATGGATCGTGAAAATACAAGAAGAGAACTTCGTTATGTTGCAACTCCAAAGGCAGTTAAAGACTATGATGCGGATAATACAGCAAAATTAACATTTAATATTACTAAAACTGAAGTTAGATTTAGTGTTACAGATTCATCTAATTTCAATGTAGGTGATCGTATTGTTATTGATAGTGAAGTTATGAAAATTGAATCAAAACCAGATGCAACAACTCTCGCTGTAAAGAGAGGATTTAGTAGTACAATTAAAGCAGAACATCTTGAAAATTCATTTATTAATAAATTAACTACAGCAGACGATAATCTAATAGAAGTTGGTGATGATTTTGGATTTAGTGAAACATCAAGCATCTTTACAGATTCATTACAATTTAATCCTGCTACAAGAACAGACTCATGATGAACACTAATTTTGGTGATATTGAAAAATCTTTAAATGTAGAAACATCGATTGTTAAACCAGATAATGTAAAACCAGAATTACCAAATGTTGTTCTAAAAAAGAATGATGTTGAGAAGGATTACAAATACACAAGAGGTCAATTATATTCTTTAATTGAAAAGGGACAAGAAGCAATCAATGGTATTATGGAACTTGCTGGTGAAAGTGCAAGTCCAAGAGCATATGAAGTTGCTGGACAATTAATTAAGTCTGTTGCAGATAGTACAGATAAGTTAATGGATTTGCAAAAGAAGATGAAAGATATAGATGAAGAAGGTACTAAAACACAAAACAATGTCACCAATAATGCATTATTTGTAGGGTCAACAAGTGAATTATCAAAGTTACTAAAAAAAGGTATTCTAAATAATAATGACTCAGAGACTATTGAATAATGAAATCCTGTAAAAAAGGATATTACTATTGCAACACTGAACAAAAGTGTAAACCGATTCCCGAAGGATCTACCGTTCGTAATGATGGTTTTCTAATGAAAGAAGATAAGAAAATTAAAAAGATTATCAAGCAACTTAGAAAATCAGTTAAGAGTCATGCAAAACAAGCAGATACTCTTGAGAAAAAATTAGATGAAGAGGGTCTCCGTGCTTGGTTTGGTAAATCAAGTGGAACTACTAAGTCTGGACGCAAAGTAAAAGGTTGGGTTCAAGTTGGTGGTAAATATGATGGTAAGCCTTGTGCTCGCCAACCCGGTCAAAAAACAACTCCTAAATGTACCTCTTCATCAAAGAGATCATCGATGAGTGATAAAGAAAGAGATAGTGCTGCAAGAAGAAAAAGAGCAGCAGATCCCAGTCAACCACAAAAATCAGGTGCAGCAGCACCAACAATGGTATCAACTGATCCAAAGAAAAAAATGAAAGAAGAATACAAAATTTTGCCATTGAATCTAGAGATTCCTAAAAGTGTTTTAGATTTCAAACAAGGTTTGATGTTTCGTGAAAGTTTAGATACAGATAGTGGTATGCTTTTTGTATTTGATAATATTGCAAAACAGTCATTCCATATGACAGAAACACTAATACCTCTTGATATTGCTTATATTAGAGAAGATGGTATTATTGAAAGTATTAAACAGTTAGAACCAAATAATCCAATACCAGTTCATTCTGAAGGAAATATTGAATTAGCAATCGAAGTAAATCGTGGATGGTTTGTAGAGAATAATGTAGAAGTAGGAGACGAACTTAGTGTTGAGTATGTAATACCAAATGAACCAAAAGAAAAGTATCGTTCAGAAACAGGAACAATATATGATATTATTAGTGAAGTAAAAGATAAAAAAAGTAAAGGTAGTGGATCTAAAGATGCTTGCTATCATAAAGTCAAGTCAAGATATTCTGTATGGCCAAGTGCATATGCATCAGGTGCTTTAGTTAAGTGTCGTAAAGTCGGTGCTGCAAACTGGGGTAACAAATCAGAGGCATATGAAGTAACTAATGCAGATAAAAAAGGAAACACACCAGCATATCAAGGTTTAAAAGCAGGAAAGAAAAATAAACTTACAGGTAAACCACTTTACAAAGCAGCACCTCATATGAAAGAGGGAGTTGTTGAAATACAAAATTCAGATGGTCAAACATTCGCAGGTGTTATTGACATAGTAGGCCCTGCAAACATGAAAACAGTCACTAATGAAAATGGTGTGTGGCAAGGAACTGAACAAATATCTGAAATGAAAAGAGATGAGTATGGTGATCCAATCGGTGGGCCAAAGATTTCTAAGAAACAACTTAAGAAAAATTTAGCAGCGAATACTCCTGATGAGAAGCATACCACGACAACAAGTGAGGCAATGAATCCTGCACAACAGGCAGCAATTGCAATCTCTAAGAAACAGAGAATCATGGATTTAATGATTGCTTCTAAAAAGAAAAAGAATGTAAAGGAAGAGAATCTAGATGAAAAGTGCTGGAAAGGTTATGAGAAGAAAGGTATGAAGACTATGTTTGGAAAGAGATATCCAAACTGTGTAAAGAAAAAAATTGGTGAGTCCATATCTGATTGGAGAGATGATATAAATTTTGAAAGTTTTGAGATAGACAAGGTAGCACATAAGGCAGCACAGAAAAAATCAAAGATGCGTAATCTTGCAATAAACAATGATAACCCTAATGAGAAGGCAGCAGCAGAGAAGAAAGCAGGTGGGCCAAAATTAGTCGGTGAAGGAGCAGCATGGACAAAAAAGTCCGGTAAGTCCGCTTCAGGTGGACTAAATGAAAAAGGTCGTAAGTCATATGAGAAGGAAAATCCCGGATCTGACTTAAAAGCACCAAGTAAAAAAGTTGGTAATAAGAGAAGAGCATCTTTCTGTGCTAGAATGAAAGGCATGAAAAAGAAACTCACTAGTGCAAAAACTGCGAGAGACCCAGATTCAAGAATTAATAAATCATTACGAGCCTGGAACTGTTAATTAAATTATGTCTGATAATGTATACCTTGGCAATCCTAATTTAAAAAAAGCAAACACTCCAATTAACTTTACTCAAGAAAATATACTTGAGTTTATGAAGTGTAAGGAAGATCCTGTTTACTTTGCAAGAAAATATATTAAGATAGTTTCTCTTGATAGTGGACTAGTTCCATTCAGTTTATATGATTTTCAGGAAAAATTAATCAGAAATTTCCATGAGAGTAGATTCAATATATGCAAAATGCCTCGTCAGACTGGTAAGTCTACCACCTGCGTATCTTACTTATTGCATTATGCTGTTTTTAATGACAACGTAAATATTGCAATACTTGCAAACAAGGCATCAACTGCCCGTGATTTGTTGGGTAGATTACAGTTAGCATATGAAAACTTGCCAAAATGGATGCAACAGGGTATTATTGCATGGAATAAAGGTTCTCTGGAATTAGAAAATGGATCCAAAATATCAGCTAACTCTACTTCTTCATCTGCTGTCCGAGGCGGTTCCTATAATGTCATCTTTCTCGACGAGTTCGCTTTTATCCCGAATCACATTGCTGACGACTTCTTTGCCTCTGTTTATCCTACTATTTCTTCTGGCCAAAGCACCAAAGTCATAATAGTTTCAACACCACGCGGTATGAATCACTTCTACCGTATGTGGCATGATTCAGAAAGGGGTAAGAATGAATATGTACCTACAGAAGTTCATTGGTCAGAAGTTCCGGGAAGAGATGAAGCATGGAGAGAACAAACAATTGCAAACACTTCAGAACAACAATTCAAAGTTGAGTTTGAATGTGAGTTCCTAGGATCTGTCAATACACTTATTAATCCTGCTAAACTTAAAAACTTAGTATATGAGAATCCAATAACTAAAAATGCTGGATTAGATGTACATGAAAGACCTATACCTAATCACCAGTATTTGATTACAGTCGATGTGGCTCGTGGGCTGGGTAATGATTATTCAGCATTCATAGTTGTAGATATAACTAATTTTCCATATAATATAGTTGCTAAGTATAAAAATAACGAAATAAAACCAATGTTATTTCCTAGCGTCATTTATGATGTTGCAAAAGGATATAATGATGCTTTTCTTTTAGTTGAGGTAAATGATATCGGAGATCAGGTTGCAAGTATCATTCATTATGATCTTGAATATGACAATTTACTTATGGCATCGATGAGAGGTCGTGCAGGACAGGTAGTAGGAACAGGATTTTCTGGTAAAAAAACACAGTTAGGTGTCAGAACTACTGCTGCTGTAAAGAAATTAGGATGCTCAAACCTCAAAACTTTACTTGAGGATGATAAAATACTCGTAAAAGATTATGAAATTATATCAGAATTAACTACTTTTTCACAAAAACATAACTCATTTGAGGCAGAAGAGGGTTGTAATGACGACTTAGCAATGTGTCTAGTTATATTTGCATGGCTAGTTGCACAGGATTACTTCAAAGAAATGACTGATAATGATATAAGAAAGAGATTATATGAAGAACAAAGGAATCAAATCGAACAAGACATGGCACCATTTGGATTTATTCAAGATGGTTTGGATGAAACTAGTTTTGTTGATAAACAAGGTGATGTATGGAAAGTTGACGAGTATGGTGATCGATCATACATGTGGGATTATTATTAATGAAGAATTTGTTTAAACATCAAAAACTAAAGAAAATACTTGCAAAATCATTTCCGGGTAAAAAAATTGTGATAACTGATAATAAGGACGGATCACAAACAATAAGTATTACGTGATGGATTTAGATGATCAGGTTGAATTAGAACATTTATTATTCACAGAGAGAAAGTGTAGATCATGTGGGGTTGTTAAAACTCTTATGGATGATTTTTATCTGACAAGAAAGAATCGAACTACCTTATCATCGTATTCTTATGAATGTAAGGATTGCACTAAAATAAGAGTTAAAAAGACAAAAAAGAAGATTAATACTAAATGGGAGTACCCAGATTGGTAGTTCATGCAGAGTTTCCCCACTATAAACTTAGGTTTTAATAAATAATTTCAGATTAATTCTGGACATTACGGAGAAAAAAAGATGCCTCTAAATTTAGCATCTCCCGGACTCATTGTTAGAGAAGTTGACCTTACCATTGGTAGAGTTGATACTGCAACCACAAAGGCTGCAGGTATCGTTGCTCCATTCCAAAAGGGGCCAGTCAATGAACCTACTACAATTGAGAACGAACAAGACTTAATTGATAACTTCGGTGAACCACTTGAAATAGACAGACACTATGAATATTGGTTAACCGCTTCATCATATCTTGCATATGGTGGTATCTTAAGTGTTGTAAGGGCTGATGATGACAACATCAAAAACGCAACTGATGACGGATCACCCGAAATCAAAATATTAAGTTCACAAGACTATAATAATAAAGGTTATGACCTAACCCATCTATCAAATACGGTTGTTGCTGCTAGGAACCCCGGAAATTGGGCGAATGGTATTAAAGTAGCAATTGTTGATAGTAAAGCAGATCAAAATTTGGTCGTTGGGATTACTACACTAACTGTTGGAGTTGGTGTTACTCAAGCAGTTCCTGCTGGAACAGTTCTTCCCGGTGTAGGATCAACTACATTACTTGATGGTTACTATAAAGGAATCATTACTGAAGTTAACACTAGCACAATTGGTGTTAAATTTGTATCACACGTATCTGCTGCAGGTATTGAAACTTCTAAAGACTACCAACCTAATGGTGTTTATCGCTTTAATACTGACGTTATATCTTATGAGGTTCCAGCAAATACTGGTGGTGGTAGCACAACAACTGTTGCATCAAGATCAGATTGGTTTGATTCACAGAAAATTACACTAAGTAATTCTTCAATCAACTGGAATACACTTGCAGAAAGACCCGGAACATCATCATATGCTACAGGCAGAAGTTCAAGATTTGATGAAGTTCACGTTGTAGTGATTGATGACACAGGTGCTGTAACAGGAAATGTTGGTACAGTTCTTGAGAAGCACTTAGGACTTTCAAAAGCAAAAGACGCTGAGTTTTCTGCTGGATCTCCATCATACTGGAGAAAGTATATCTACACTAGTTCAAATCAAATATTTGCATTAGGAGGCCCAACTCTTGCATCCTCTGGTATATCAACTGCATCTTTTGCAGGTGATAACTTCACTAGAGCTACAGACGTAGCATGGGATCAAGATGCACAGGGTATTTCATTCGCTGGATCTGGTGCACAAACTTTCACTTTAACAGGTGGTAAGGATTACAATGGTGGATCAGGTATTGCAACAACTGGTGCAATGCAAGCAGAAGTAGGTAAGATTACTTCTGGTTATGATTTGTTTGAAAACAAAGAGGAGTTTGATATAGACTTCTTACTCATGGGTTCTGGAAGCTATCCAACACATGAAGCACAGGCAATTGCAAATAAACTTATTTCAATCGCTGAGTTAAGAAAAGATGTAGTTGCATTCATCTCACCAAACAGAGGATCATTCCTCACTGGATCTGCAGGAACCACAACATTGTTGGGTGCAGCAGATATCACAGACAATGTGGTTGGATTCTATGCTCCACTTACATCAACAACATATGCTGTATTCGATAGTGGATACAAATATATGTTTGATAGATTCTCTGATACATTCCGTTATGTCCCACTTAATGGTGACATCGCTGGAACATGTGCTAGAAATGACATCAACAACTTCCCTTGGTTCTCACCAGCAGGAACCGCAAGAGGAGGAATTCTAAATGCAGTAAAACTTGCATACACTCCGAATCAAACTCAGAGAGATGTACTTTACTCAAATAGAATCAACCCAGTAATATTCTCACCCGGAGCAGGTATTGTTCTATTCGGTGATAAAACTGGATTCGGAAAAGCATCTGCATTTGATCGTATCAACGTTCGCAGATTGTTTATATTCATTGAAGAGGCAATCTCAGCTGCTGCTAGAGATCAACTCTTTGAGTTCAACGACGAAATCACAAGAACTAACTTTGTGAACATTGTTGAACCATTCCTTCGTGATGTTCAGTCTAAACGAGGTATCTTTGACTTCAGAGTTGTTTGTGATGAAACAAATAACACTGCTGCCATCATAGATAGTAATGAATTTATCGCAGATATATTCATTAAACCTGCAAGATCAATTAACTTTATTGGTCTTACCTTCGTTGCTACAAGAACTGGCATCTCGTTCGATGAAGTTATTGGAACTGTTTAACTAGAGGTAATTAACGAAAATGGCAACCCAATTTAACAGACCACCATTAAGAACGATCACCGACTTCAAGAGCAAGATGGCCGGTGGCGGTGCAAGACCGAATCTATTCGAGGTGGAACTGGTCTTTCCCGATCCGATTGCGATCGAGAATGACGTAAAAGAAAAATCAAGATTCTTGGTCAAAGCTGCTCAATTACCTGCATCTAATATCACACCTATTGAAGTTAACTTCAGAGGTAGGATACTTAAGATCGCTGGTGACAGAACCTTTGACACATGGACAGTTACAGTTATTAACGATGTAGACTTCTCTATTCGTTCCGCAATGGAAAAATGGATGAACTTCATAAACAAAATGGAAGATGCAACTGGAGCACAAGATCCAGCATTGTATCAACCAGATGCTTATGTACATCAGTTAGACCGTGACGGATCTACACTTAGATCCTATAAATTCCATGATGTATTCCCAACAAATATCAGTGCTGTTGATCTCAGTTATGAGACTGTAGACAGTGTTGAAGAGTTCACAACTGAATTCCAAGTCCAATGGTGGGAAGCAATTAAGGGCACCGGATCTAATGCCGGTGGAGAGGCAATCAACTAAAGGTTGATTTATTTGATAAATAGTGTATAATAGAATATAAAGATATTATACAATGCCTAAACTTTTTGGTTTCTCTATTGATGATTCAGATAATAAACCTGATTCAGTAGTCGCACCCGTTCCTCAGAATAATGAGGACGGGGTTGACTATTATATACAGTCTGGTTTTTATGGTCAGTATGTTGACATAGAAGGAGTATATAAAACAGAGTACGATCTGATTAAAAGATATCGTGAGATGTCCTTACATCCAGAGGCTGATAATGCGATAGAAGATGTAGTAAATGAAGCAATTGTGAGCGATCTATATGATTCTCCAATTGAAATAGAATTATCAAACGTAAATGCAAGTGATAGTTTAAAAGAAAAAATTAGAGGAGAATTTAGACATCTAAAAGAAATTATGGACTTTGATAAGAAGTCTCATGAAATTTTTAGAAACTGGTATGTAGATGGAAGATTATATTACATGAAGGTTATTGATGTTAAAAGACCTCAAGACGGAATTCAAGAATTGAGATATATTGACCCGATGAAGATGAAATTCGTCAGGCAAGAAAAGAAAAATGGAAATGGAAATAAAGGAAATCAAATAGTTGATTTATCAAACATTAAAGAGGTAAATAAATCTGCTTACCCAGATATTGAAGAGTATTACATTTATACACCAAAACCAAACTATCCTTTGGGTGTGATGTCACCTGTTGCATCAGGTCGTGAAAAGAACATTAAGATTGCTAAAGATTCAATAACATATGTAACATCTGGATTATTCGATCGTAATAAAGGAACTTGTTTATCATACTTACATAAAGCAATTAAGGCTTTAAATCAGTTAAGAATGATTGAAGATAGTCTTGTTATCTACAGATTATCTAGAGCACCAGAAAGAAGAATATTTTATATTGATGTTGGTAATCTTCCAAAAGTAAAAGCAGAACAATACTTGAAAGAAGTTATGAGTCGCTACCGTAATAAGTTGACTTATAATGCACAAACAGGTGAAGTTAGAGATGATCGTAAATTCATGTCTATGATGGAAGATTTCTGGCTACCTAGAAGAGAAGGTGGTCGTGGAACTGAAATATCAACACTTCCCGGTGGACAAAACTTAGGTGAACTTACAGATATTGAATACTTCCAAAAGAAACTATATCGTGCATTAGGTGTTCCTGAATCTAGAATCGCATCTGATGGTGGATTTAACTTGGGAAGATCATCTGAAATCTTAAGAGATGAACTTAAGTTTAGTAAGTTTGTAGGAAGATTAAGAAAGAGATTTGGTAACATGTTTAATGACATGCTAAGAACTCAGTTAATTCTTAAGAACATTGTTACTCCAGAAGATTGGGAGAAAATGAGTGATCATATTCAATACGATTTCTTATATGATAATCAGTTCGCAGAACTTAAAGAATCTGAAATGATGAATGAAAGATTAGGTCTTGCTGCAACTGTTGAACCATATCTTGGTAAGTACTATTCAACAGAGTATCTTCGTAAGAAAGTTCTTCGTCAATCCGACACTGAAATTGAAGAGATTGATGCACAAATTGAGCAAGAAATTAAAGACGGAATTTTACCAGATCCTAGTGCAGTTGACCCAATAACTGGTGAACCAATTGCAGGTGGAGATTTAGGTGATGTGCCAGTTGAAGATGATCTAGAAGGTCAAGCTGCAGTAACAGATGCAGAACTAGCAAATGATACCAAAAAAGCAGAGATATAAATAAAATATATACCTATTTAAAATATGGAAAACATTATTGACATGATTGCAAAGGATTCTGATGCTGCAAAGATTTCAGATGAACTTAAAGATTTAATGTATCAGAAAGCGGCCAAGAAGGTTGAAGATCTTCGACCATCTGTTGGAACCGATATGTTTGATGATGAAAGTGAAGTAGAAACCGAAGAGGAACCTTAAGAAGATGTCTAGACTATTAATCAAAGGTGCAGAAGCTGCTTTACCAACTGGGTCAGGTAGTGCATCAACTTTTGATAATGCCACCGTTGTTCGTTTAGTTAATACAGCAACAGGTGCTGATCATTTAGTAACTGTTGTAGAAACTCAAGGTGGAACAACTGTTGGATCTTTCACTCTAATGAGAACAGAAAGCGTACTAATTGAAAAACAATCTGGTCATTTTATTTTTGCTGCTAATGCTGCAGTTAAAGGATCAAAAGTAGGATATACAAATTAAGAACCATGAAATTAATCACAGAAGAAGTTCAAAAAGTTAAATTTATCGTTGAAGGAAAAGGCGGTAATAAAAAAATGTATATTGAAGGTGTCTTCTTACAAGGAGATATCAAAAATCGTAATGGTAGATTATACCCTGTAAGTACTCTTGCAAAAGAAGTAAATCGTTATAATGAAAGTTTTGTTAGAAAAGGCAGAGCACTAGGAGAACTTGGTCATCCAGATGGCCCTACTGTGAATCTTGATAGAGTATCTCATAAAATTACATCACTTCGCCAAGAAGGAAAAAACTTTGTTGGTAAAGCACAGATACTTTCAACACCAATGGGTAAGATTGCATCCAATCTAATCTCAGAAGGTGTCACCCTCGGAGTCTCGTCTCGTGGAGTCGGATCTCTTAAAGAAGATATATCATCTGGGTGTAAAGTAGTTGGTGAAGATTTTATGTTAGCAACTGCTGCTGATATCGTTGCTGATCCATCAGCACCTGATGCTTTTGTATCAGGAATTATGGAAGGAAAAGAGTGGGTTTGGGAAGGAGGAATCCTTCGTGAACAACTTGCTTCTCAAACAAAAAAGAAGATTAACACTTTAGTTGATCAGAATGTTTTAGATGAACATAAACTTGGATTATTCCAAGATTTCTTAGCAAATCTGTAACATTATAAATAAATGTAGATTATTTAAAATCTAATATTCAAATGTCCGCTGGTCAAAATTAACACGAAATGGAAAATGTAGTAACCAAAGGGGCAAAGTCGGCAGATCCAATGCCAAAATTGTCCTTATCAACTCCCGGTCAAGCATCGGTTGAAGATTTAGGAGGCCCTACTCCTGAGAATTCAAAACCTGATGATGATTCAAACAAATTGAAAACACCCGGAACAACCTTGAAACAGGTTAAGGATATTGTCTCTAAAGGTGCAAAACCTGCAGATCCAATGCCAGCGGGCATGAAGGAAGAAGAGGAGTCTTCCGAAGGCGAAGTTGTTGCTGAAGAAGAAACATCCGAAACTGAGGAGACTCAGGAAGTTGTTGCTGAAGCAGAAACAACTGAGGAAGAAACTGAAGAAGTAATTGCTGAAGAAGAGATTGACATCGAAGCAGATGTTAATGCACTTCTAGAAGGCGAAGAACTTTCTGAAGAATTCCAAAACAAAGCTAGAACAATCTTTGAAGCAGCAATCAAGTCTAAACTTGCTGATGTTAAAGAGAGCGTTAAAGCACAATATGAAGAGCAACTCGTTGAAGAAGTTGCTGCTATTAGATCTGAACTTGAAGAAAGAGTCGATGCATACCTTGAGTATGTGTCAGACGAATGGTTAACAGACAATCAAATTGCTGTTGAATCTGGTCTCAAGACAGAAATGACTGATTCATTCTTAACTGGAATGAAGAGTCTTTTTGAAGAACATTATGTAACAATCCCTGAAGAAAAATATGATGTGCTAGAAAGCATGGTAGATAAACTTGATGAAATGGAAGGTAAACTCAATGAGCAAATCGAAAAGAATGTTGCTCTAAACAGGAGATTAGCCGAGTCCACCGCAGATGTCGTCTTTGGTGAAGTCACCGAAGGATTAGCAACATCTCAAAAGGAAAAACTTGCAACCCTTGTAGAAAAAGTTGAGTTTGAAAGTGAAACTGACTATCGTGAGAAACTAGCAACGCTTAAGGAATCTTATTTCCCAAGCAATGCTGGAGCTCAAAGAGACAAGTCGGAGAATTTATCTGAAGAAACAAACACTCCAACATATCAGGATATATCCAGTTCAATGGAAGCATATCTTCAGACAATGAGCCGTGTGTCTAAAAAGTGATTTTTACATTATACATTCAAACAAATAAACTAAGAGGAAACTTTTAAATGCAAGCCCCTATTAATCAGGCAGCTCTTGCAGAAAAGTGGGCACCACTTCTAGACTATGAAGGTCTTGATCCTATCAAAGACAATCATCGTAGAATGGTAACTGCAGTTCTACTAGAGAACCAAGAACAATCAATACGCGAAGAGCGTGAATTTTTATCTGAGCAACCTACAGTAACAACCGGTTCATCTGGTGCAACTGCTGGTTTCTCTGCTGGTGCAACTGCAGCAGGCCCTGTTGCCGGTTTCGACCCAGTACTTATAAGTCTTATCCGTCGTTCTATGCCAAACTTGGTCGCATATGACCTTGCTGGTGTACAACCAATGAGCGGCCCAACAGGACTTATTTTCGCAATGAGATCCAGATTCACTAACCAAAGTGGAGCTGAGGCACTATTTAATGAACCAAATACAGCATTCTCTGCACAGCATCCAGATGGAGGAAACGACATCTCTGCTGGTTATACACAGAATGAAGGTGCTACAACTAACTCAACAGTTGGTTTTGGTACAACTGGTGGTACTCAAGCATCTAATCCTTCAGCACTTAACCCATCATCTGGTACACCAGATACAGGTGCAGCAACATACCCAACTGGTCGTGGTATGGATACAGAGGACTCTGAAGCACTAGGTACATCTGGTAATGAGTTCAACGAGATGGCATTCTCAATCGAGAAAGTTACCGTTACTGCTAAAACCAGAGCACTAAAGGCAGAGTACAGTTTAGAACTTGCTCAAGACCTTAAGGCAATCCACGGATTGAACGCTGAAGCTGAGTTAGCAAATATCCTTTCAACAGAGATACTTGCTGAAATCAACAGAGAAGTTATCAGATCAATCTACAAGGTTGCAAAACCCGGTGCACAAGCAAACACTGCTACTGCTGGTAGATTCGACCTAGACGTAGACAGTAATGGAAGATGGTCAGTTGAGAAATTCAAAGGACTTATTTTCCAGATGGAAAGAGAAGCAAACGCGATTGCGCAAGAAACAAGACGCGGGAAGGGTAACATGATCCTTTGCTCTGCGGACGTTGCATCTGCACTAACAATGGCAGGAGTTCTAGATTACACTCCAGCACTTAACGCTGGTCTTAACGTTGATGACACAGGTAACACATTTGCTGGTGTTCTTCAAGGTAAGTACAGAGTGTACATTGACCCATTTGCTAACAACGTACCATCTGCTGATCAGTACTTCGTTGTAGGTTACAAAGGTACTTCACCTTATGATGCAGGACTATTCTACTGCCCATATGTACCACTACAGATGGTAAGAGCAGTTGGACAAGACACATTCCAGCCAAAAATTGGTTTCAAAACCAGATATGGTATGGTTGCTAACCCATTCGCTGAAGGAACAACTCAGGGACTTGGTCGTCTTGCAGTTAACACTAACCGTTACTACAGAAGAGTTACAGTTACAAACCTTATGTAATCCATATTACATATCTTTCAAAAAGACTCCTTCGGGGGTCTTTTTTATTGTCAAGATCTCCTAACAATAAATAATGTTACAGGAGGTTAAGACAAATGTTACACGTTAAATTTAACTGGGAACCCCCAGAAGTGCCAGAATTTGATGAAGAAATCCATAATCCAGAGAGGGTCTTTGCTTTTCTGTGTTATCGTGGAATACATTATGCAAAATGGGTATACTTAGATGTTTTCAATGTTAATAGTTGGAATATAAATAATCCTAGAAAAGGAGAAAAAAAGTGAATCACCTGAATTACCACGATGTTATGGAGGCATATAAGCGTCCTATATCGGTAAGGTATATTCCTCGAATTTTTATAAGTCTAGTTTTATTCATAATCACATTTGTGGCCTCACCAGCACATGCAAATCATTTACCAGTGATGTATGTACAAGTACCACAATGGGCAGATGACTGGGCAGTTTGTGCTGTAGACATACCTGATGCTAAATGTCATTGGTATGTCATGGCACCTGACAATACATTTGGTGAAGGATTTGATTGGGAAAATGCTCCTTGGTTTGATGCAAATGGATTGAATGATATCGCACCAATGCAAGCACAAACTGTTGTACAAAAGATTCAAAATAGTCAGTAGGTATAAACTCGTAGGCATAAATTTTTGTTACTAAGTATCAGTAAATACAGACCTACTTTGTCTAAATAATTATGTCATTGTGGAGAAAACAATGCACTAAAAACCCTTTTTGTTATGGGTAGGATAGTAGTCATCAGAGGTCAGGTAATGCACAATTTAATTTCATACAATCAGTTGTCTAGCTCCAAATATGAATCTAGGAACGATTTAGTCGAGGAATACTACGAGTGTTTGATCGAGTGTGATGATAATCAAAATACATGTAAACGCATTTGTAGAGAGGTATTTGCATAATGCACTAAAGGTTTGAAAGAAGGGGAGGGCGACCTCCTCTTTTTTTGTCTTCGTATAAATACTTATATGAATGATAAAAAAGCAACCAGATTAATCCTTAAACGAGCAAAAAAGAATCCATTTTTATACTCGAAAGGTGAGATTATATACGCAAAAAAAGTTAAAAATCAATTGAAGAACGATGCCTTATCACATCAAGAAACCAAGTCAACTTGATTCATCTGTAGATGTTTACTACATTGGTGATAAGAGATGGTCAGACACATACAGTGAAAGAAAACAGTACACTAATAATCCAACATACCTAACTACAAACACAGACGGAAAGAACGGTGGTTGGGAAGGATTCACTGTCGTTACTGAATAACTAAATACTTAAAAATAATAGTGCCATGAAACCATCACCTAGAGAATTAAAAGAAGCACATAAGGCCTACGAAAAGATTGTAGACTATCTTATTGTAGAAAATTATGCAGTAAGTAAGACTGATGCGGATACCATTATTGGTGGCATGAGCGAAGAATGGTATTATATGATTCTCAATGACTAATGAAAAACTTAGCCCAGTTTCTAGAAGAGGCACAGTCAGCAAAGTGTCCTAAAGGATACAAATTTGATTCAAAACTAAAAAGTTGCGTCCCTACAAAAAAATATAAGTACTATCCCAGTTTTGGTGGTAGGTACTATCGTGGTGGAGATAATCGCTCAGATAGTGGAAATGGCAACGGTAATGGTAACGGTAATGGTAA
>CENP01076361.1_pt1 | contig 23136 bp, 13 predicted proteins | sample 361281 | NCBI WGS metagenome assembly CENP01 (sample SAMEA2591122, study PRJEB7988) | marine metagenome | biome: marine biome (ENVO:00000447); feature: deep chlorophyll maximum layer (ENVO:xxxxxxxx); material: saline water (ENVO:00002010), including plankton (ENVO:xxxxxxxx) | depth 70 m | reverse complement strand
TTCTAATGAGATATTAAATGAAAGAATTAAAAATAATTTTGATATTTATAAAAACAGAAATTCAGTAAGCAAACTTTTTTTCTATGGAGCCGGATGTGGTGTTGAATCTACTCAAAATCGAATTCTAAAGGTTTTCAAGTCAATTTTTGAAAATTGTGATTTTGATATAAAAGAGGACACCTATGCTGCTGTCTTTTCAGCTGTAGATAAGGGTGTTCCATCAATTGTAAATATAATTGGAACAGGTTCAAATTGTTCATATTATGATGGAGAAAATGTTATACAAAAAGTTCAATCTCTAGGATATGTATTAATGGATTATGCCAGCGGTAACTATTATGGTAAATATTTAATTAGAGCTTATTATTTTAATAAAATGCCCGAGTACCTTAGAGAAGAGTTTGCTGAGAGCTATGACTTGTCTCCTAATTCAATTAAAAATAAATTATATAGAGAAGAAAATCCTAATACTTATCTAGCCAGTTTTGCTAAATTTTTAATTGACAATAAGTCTAATGAATACTTCAAAGAAATTATTTTTAAAGGTTTAGAAAGGTTTATTGACTATCAAATCCTTCAATATGATAATTTCAGTAATGTAGATATTCATTATGTAGGTTCGATTGCTTTCTACCTAAGAGATGAAATAACCAAAATTGGTAAAAAATATAATCTAAAAACTGGAAAATTTATTCAAAGACCTATTAATGGACTGGTTGATTATCACAAAAGAAATATTCTTAATTAACTAAATTGCAGCTATCATCGATATTTCAACATTAACACTCATCGGTAGAGTCTTAACTGCTATGGTTTCTCTTGCAGGCTCATTCCCACTCTCCAGGTAGCTACCATATATTTCGTTTACTTCACTAAATAAACTCATGTCAGACAGGAATATTGATGACTTTAAAACATTATTAAAATCCATATTAACTTCATTTAGAATATTTTTAAGATTTAACATTACTTGATGAGTTTCATCTTTAATTGAAGCGTTGTTTAATTCCATGGATTTAGGCTCTAAGGCAATCTGTCCTGAAATAAAAACGGTATTTCCTTTAAGTACTGCCTGGTTGTAAGGACCTATAGGAGCTGGTGAGTTGCTAGTATTTATGATTTTTCTTTCCATAATTTATAATGATCTATCTGGCTCAGATCTTTTTTCATATTTAAGATCGCTAAGTAATCCCGATTTTATGCCAATGAAAAAATTCCAAGAAGCTCTAGGGCTGAAAGGTACCCAAGAAAAGTCTAATTTCCAACTATCAAGATCTCTATCAAATCTTAATTGAGTATACGTAAACCCTTTTTGTTTAAAGTCATATCCAGAAGAAATTCCAACTGTCCATTTAGGAGTCAATGTTAGGTTAGAGGAAATCATTAAAGAATTTGTAGAAAAATCTTTTTGACCAGCGGAATTTCTGTACGTTAATGAGTATGCTAAATTTAGTGACCATGGCATCTTATAGATGTAATTAGTCAGATCTATCTCTTCCTCGTCTTCATCTTCATCCTCCTGATTTTGTCTAGAATCTGAAAAATCTTGAGAGACACCAAATAAGTCATCAGCTCTTCCACCACCTGATCTAGATTCATTTATTTGATCTTCAGTTTGCCCCCTTTTAAAAGTATTATTGTTTATTTCATACTGAGTAGATACATTAGCACTAGTCATTCTTAAAAGACCACTGCCATTCTTATAATTAAAAACATTTATCCTTTGGTTATTTTCATCTAAAGCATAAGGATCAAAAGTAGCACCTGTATTTAATTTTAGACCTGGTGCTAGATCTATAGCTCCGGTAACTCTTATCGGAGATAAATTAAATTCATCTACAGCAAGATTATAACTGGTTGATATATTTAAATTACTGAATATATTAATTTTTCTTAATTCAGTTTCTGTAGAGTCTTTTGGTTTAAGCTTAGCTTCAAGTTTGTTTTGAACGCTAAAACCTATACTACTTGAATAGTTTCTTCCTGGCGCTGCATATAGCCCTCCTTGAAATCTTGTATATTCTGCTGTATTTCCATTTGCATCTATAATATACGTATCATAGTACTTTTCAAAACTAGGATTATTTGAATAGGATATACTTGGAGTTATTGTATGCCTTATGGATTGAACCTTGTTTTTTGGTTTAAAGTTTAAGATTCCATATACTTTTGTAGTAATACTAGCATTATAATTATAAGTACCAAATCTATCAAATCCTGATATTGTGTCCTTTACAGCGCCTATGCCTTCATTATAGTCACTATAGTTAATTGTTTTTCCTGTCCAAGTCTCTTGATATTGTCCACCTACACTTACACTAAAATGTTTAAACATCTTAAAGTTAGTTGTAAAAGGTATATTATGTTGAACTCCTGACTTAGCATTTTCAAACATCCCTTTTTTTAATAATAAATCATCTGCAAAAATTGCTCTATTATCAGCTTTTGAGGAATATTGGATATTTATGTTTTGTAAGAACCCTTTTTTTGATTTTCCTTTCCTCTCAAATGGATAGAATCTGTTAGAACTTAATGTCAGTGTAGGTAATGTTAGATTCACTTCTTGAGACTGGGTATTTTGAGACATACTAGCTGTAAGGGATAATCTGACTCCAGCTGAACCAGGAAAAGACTTTGAGTAATTTATAGATGAACTAAGGTTATTATTTAAAAAATTAGCAGTATTTAACTGGTTAACGGACTGTGTAAAATAGTCACTACTTCCGAAATTTACAGACGCACTAAAACTAGAATTTGGTGAAGATTTTGGATCTTTAGAATGAGTCCATCTAATATTATAAACCGTCGATTTTCCATATCCAGGTAAACCTCTTTCACTATTAATTAAATTCTCATATCTAACTGAAAAGTTACCACTATTGCTATATCTTTTTTTATAAGTGCTGCTAATATTAATACCATAGCTTCCATTTGTATAATAATCTCCTAATACAGTTAAATCAAAAAACTCTGATATTGGAAGATAGTATCCTCCATTTTGAAAAGAATATCCTCTCTGATTACTTTCATTAATATTTGGAATTATGAATCCTGAATCTTTTGTTTCTTGAGAGGGGAAATATGCAAAAGGTAATCCTATTGGGGTGGGAACGTTTTTAACAAATAAGTTTGTGAATCCAGTAATAATATTTCCACCTGGGACTAATTTACCTTTTCTAATTTTAAAAAAATAATCTGCTTCTTCTGATTCTCCTCCCAAAAGGTTTCCTCCTGTTGTGACTTTCCCATCTTTTAAATAATATACTGAATCATTCTGTTTTTTTGTAAGACTTGAGAGAATATTCATTCCATTTTCTTCTGATTTTGAGTTCCATATTAAAGCTTTTTGGTTATCAAAATTATATTTAATAGAATCTGGATTAACAACATTTCCTCCTTGTGTAAATGTCGGATATTGAGAAAGAATTCCTTTTGAATCTGCAATTCTTCCTGCTGTTACAATATTTTCCTTATAATCTAAAATTATAAGCCCAGATGTAAGTATAATATCCCCATATTCAATTTTAGCATTATTATAGAGAAGTATTTTATTATTTTTTTGATCAATTCTTATAGAATCAGTAGCGTCATATTTTATATTATCAAGTAGAACTGATTTTTTTTCCTCTTTTTCTACCGTTAATGAGTCTAGAATTACAGCAGTTTCTTGAGAATATGAGGGGTTTAATCCTAAAAAAATAAAAATTATTAAAAAGTATAAATATTTTTTTTTCAAGATTTGAAATTGAGTTATCAACAAGGTGCTTAAGTTATTCAAAATTAATCATAATTTTAATTATAACTATTTATATCAATGATTTCACTAAGGTTAATTCTTTTAGCTTTTCTTCATCTTTGTCTTTTTAACTCATTTAGTCAAGGTAATTCAAATTTGAACTCAAAATTTACTATTGTTATTGATGCAGGGCATGGAGGTAAAGATCCTGGAAACACTGGAAATGGTTTTATTGAAAAAGATATTGCTTTAAATATATCACTTAAGCTTGGTAAAAAATTAGAAGAGAAAGATATTAATGTGATTTATACTAGAAAAAAAGATGTTTTTATAGGTTTATTCGAAAGAGCTAATATTGCAAATCGATCAGATGCTCAACTCTTTATTTCTGTTCATTGTGACGCTCACACATCTCAAGCTTATGGAGCGGGAACATTCGTTTTGGGTCTTCATGCTAATGAGCGTAATTTTGAAATTGCAAAAAAGGAAAATTCTGTAATATTTTTTGAAGACAACTATGAGGATACCTATGATGGATTTGATCCTAATAATCCTGAGTCTGTTATTGGTCTAACTCTTATGCAGGAAGAGTATCTTGATCAAAGTATTATAGCTGCCTCATATATTCAAAATAGTTTTATAAATACACTTAAAAGAAAAAACAGAAATGTAAAACAAGCGGGTTTTGCTGTTCTAAGGTACACCTATATGCCAAGTGTTCTTGTAGAAACAGGGTTTTTAACTAATAGAACTGAAGGATTATACTTGAATTCCAATAAGGGTCAATCAGAAATGGCTGATGCAATCTCACTTGCTGTATTGAAGTATAAGAATGATTTTTTTAAAAACTTATCAACATCGAAGTTATCAAATATAGATTCAAATAATATATCAAAAACTACCTCGCTATATAGAGTTCAAATTGCAGCAAGTAATAAGCTTCTAGATTTAAAACCATACAACTTTAACGGACTTAAATCTGTTGATGTAGTAAAAGAAGGGGGTGTATACAAATATTTATATGGAAGTCATAATTCTATCAAAGAAGCAAAAAAATCATTAATCAATGCAAAAAAATACGGTTTTAACACCTCTTTTATAGTTACTTATCAAAATAATAAAGTTCTGAGTATCAATTGATATATTATTATAACAATTGACTAATCAAATTATTCTTATTTTTACATCATAAACCTAAACTACCTTGAATCTATCAAAAGAAATTAAAGCTGCTATTTTTGTATTAACTACTATTATTATATTCATTTTTGGATTTAATTATTTAAAAGGAATATCATTAATTGATAGACAAAAAACTATTTATTCTGTATATGATGAAGTTGATGGTTTATTGGTCGGAGCAAATGTTATGATTAATGGACTATCTATAGGAAATGTCACCGCATTAGACTTTCTTCCAAATTCAACTAAAATAGTTGTAACCCTTAAAGTGAAAGATAAAATAAATTTTTCCTCCAATAGCACTGCCACTATTTACGAAACAGGTGTATTAGGTGGGTTAGCTATAGCAATTGATCCTGTTTTTGAAAAAGATCTAGTTGTTAAATCTGGAGACACTCTTAAGTCAAGTATAAGACCTGGTCTTACGGAACTTATAAATAGACAAATAGAGCCACTACAAAGAAAATTGGAGAGTACATTAACCAGTGTTGATTCAATCTTCTCTGGAGCATCTTATGTTCTTAATAAAGAAACCCAGAATGACATTAAAGAATCTTTAAATGTTCTTACCTCTGCTATAAAAGCTATAGATAATTCATCTAAAATTATAGAGAAAACTCTTACTGAAAAAAACAGTCAAATTAATAACTCAATAGACAATATAGAATCTATTAGTAGTAATCTTGCAAATGTTTCAAATGATTTAAATGATTTTGATTTAACTAATGTTTTATCAAATCTTGAAATGTCAATTAATGGTATAAACTCAATTGTAAATAATCTTAACTCTGACAATTCAAGTCTTGGCAATTTAATAAGTGATGACGATGTTTATGAAAATTTAAACTCATCTATTGAAAATTTAAATTTATTAATTCTAGATATTAAAACGAATCCAAAAAAGTATGTTCACTTTTCTATTTTTGGGAGAAAATAAATGATCGAAATACTACCTAATATAATTTTCACTTTTCTACTAATATTTTCATTAGGATTTTTTGCTGGAAATATTAAAAAATTAATTACTGTAATCAATTTGGGTAAACCAGTTAATAGATCAGATAATCCATTAAAAAGACTTTCAAATATGATTAGGGTTGCATTAGGGCAATCTAAGATGGTTAGTAAACCTATCTCTGGAGCTCTTCATGTAATTGTTTATCTAGGGTTCATAATAATTAATATTGAGGTTCTAGAAATCTTAATTGACGGAGTTACTGGTTCTCATAGATTCTTTTCAAAATATTTTAGTACATCTATTTATAATTTTTTAATTGCATCTTTTGAGATTTTTGCTTTACTTGTTTTAATCTCAGTAATTATTTTTTGGACTAGAAGAAATCTACTTAAAATTAAAAGATTTTTAAGTAGTGAATTGAAAGGCTGGCCAAAATTTGATGCTGATAATATACTCTACTTTGAAGTAGTGTTAATGTTGCTTTTTCTATCAATGAATGCTACAGACCTAATTCTTCAAGAAAGAAATTATGAAGGCTACTATTCTGCTGGATCTTTTCCTGTTTCATCCTTTATGATTCCAATATTTGATTCATTTTCAACATCAACTATATACTTATTGGAAAGAGTTTTTTGGTGGTCACATATAATTGGTATTTTCTTTTTCCTTAACTATTTATACTACTCGAAACATCTTCATATTTTACTTGCATTTCCAAATACATACTATGCTAATCTAGAGGAAAAAGGAAAGTTTGATGTGCTAGAATCAGTTAAAAATGAAGTTCTTATTATGTTTTATCCTGAAAAAGCTTCTCAAAACAATGAGAGTGTTGATAAATTCGGAGCTTCAGATGTATTAGATTTAAACTGGGTTCAATTAATGAATGCATATTCTTGCACAGAATGTGGAAGGTGTACTAGTGAATGCCCTGCTAATCTTACTGGAAAAAAACTTTCACCAAGAAAAATTATGATGGACACTAGGGATAGACTAGAGAAAGTTTCAAAAAATATTTCAAATAATAATGGAGAGTTTATAGATGATGGTGATAGGTTGTTAGATAATTATATATCAAAAGAAGAACTTTGGGCATGTACATCCTGTAATGCATGCGTAGAAGCTTGTCCAATTAATATTGACCCCTTATCTATAATTATGGATATGAGACAATACTTAATTATGGAAGAATCCTCAGCTCATCCGGATTTAAATAATATGATGAATAATATTGAAAACAACGGTGCTCCATGGCCCTATAATCAACAGGATAGAGAGTTATGGATACAAGAAACATAAAAACATGAAAAAAGAGGAAGTAGAAGACTATTTGCATCAAAAAATTGAAAAAGGAGAAACGGTAAGCCCTATTCTTCCTGAAGGCATTAAAAATTATTTAATAGATATAGATGGGACTATATGTGATGATGTTCCAAATGAAGAACCAGAAAGAATGGTTACTGCAAAGTTATATCCTGATGCACTTAAGACTATAAATAATTGGTTTGATAAAGGTCATATTATATGTTTCTTTACTGCTAGAATTGAGGCACATAGAGAAGTTACTGAGAAATGGCTAAAAGATAATGGATTTAAATATCATAGTTTACTAATGGGAAAGCCTAGAGGTGGAAATTATCACTGGATTGATAATCATCTTGTAAAAGCTACAAGATATAATGGTAAGTTCACTGATCTAATTGAAAAAAAAGTAACTATTGAAGTTTTTGACGATGAGGAACCTAATAAATAATTAAAATGGAAGTACCTATTTTATCAGAATTAAAATCAAAAGGACAAAATCCGGAATATCTTTTCTGGATTGGTTGTGCTGGAAGTTTTGATGATAGGTCAAAAAAAGTAACAAGGGCTTTTGTAAAGATTCTAAATAAAGCTAATATTTCATATGCAATTTTAGGCAAGGAAGAATCTTGTACTGGAGATCCGGCAAAGAGATCTGGAAATGAATTCCTCTTTCAAATGAAGGCTATATCTAATATTGAAATTTTAAACTCATATGGTGTAAAGAAAATAATTACTACTTGTCCCCATTGTTTTAACACTATCAAAAACGAGTACCCTGAGCTAGGTGGAAGCTATAAAGTTATTCATCATACTACTTTCATAAATGATTTAATCAAGGAAAATAAAATAAGTATATCAGGTGGCTACTATAAAGGTAAAAAGATTACTTACCATGATCCATGTTACCTTGGTCGTGCAAATGGCATATATGAAGCTCCAAGAGAAGTAATTGAAAAACTTGATGCTGAACTTGTTGAAATGAAAAGTTGTAAATCAAAATCCTTATGTTGTGGAGCTGGAGGAGCTCAAATGTTTAAAGAACCTGAAAAAGGTAATCAGGAAATTAATATTAAAAGATCTGACGAAGCAATTAAAACAGAATCAAAAATAGTAGCTGTTAGTTGTCCTTTTTGCAATACTATGATGAATGATGGTATGACTTCAAAACAAAAAGATATTGATGTTGTTGACATTGCGCAAATGATTGAAAAAGCTGAAGACTTATGATTGTAGATTTTAGAATAGTACCTGAAGATTCTAGACTCTGGATATATCAGTCCAATAAAGATTTTACATCAGCTGATATTGAAATAATTAAAGAGAAGACAACGATTTTCTTAGATAATTGGCAAGCTCACGGTAACAATCTACAAGCTTCTTATTTAATTAAAGATAAACGATTCCTAGTTTTGGCTGTAAATGAAAAATTTAATCCTATTGGAGGTTGTTCAATAGATTATTCACTTCAACTAGTTAAGGATATTTCAAATACTATAAATATTGATCTTTTAGATAGGCTAACTGTTAATTATAGATCAGCTAATCAAATTGTATCCGTTAATCTATCAGAGTTGAAAAATAAAATTAAAAATGGATCTCTCTCACCTGAAACTATTATCTTCAATACTAATGTAAAGACCAAAAAAGAATTATCAAATGATTTTGAAATAAAGATATCCTCTTCTTGGCTTTCAAAATTTATCTAATATGTTAAGGATAGCTTTAATTTTAATATTCAACATTTCTTTTGTTTTTTCCCAGGATATTTATTCTGATTTAAAAGAAACCGAAAAAAAATGGGTTGATAGTGTTTATTCATCTCTTTCTCTTGAGGAAAAGGTAGCCCAGTTATTTATTAATTGGGTTTCACCTGAGCAATCTGATTTTGAGCAGATAAGAAAGCTAGTTGAGAAAGATAAAATAGGAGGGTTAATATTCTCTATTGGAACGACTAAATCTCACATTGATTGGTTAAACAAATTCCAATCCTTATCCAAAACACCTTTACTAGTCTCAATGGATGCAGAGTGGGGACCATCTCAAAGACTTTCCGATGTTTTTGCTCATCCTTGGAATATGACACTTGGTGCTATTCAGGACAATTCTCTTGTTAGAGAAATTTCCAAGAGAATGGCTGAGCAAAACAAAGCTCTTGGAATTCATTATAATTTTTCTCCATCTGTTGATGTTAATAATAACTCAAAAAATCCGATTATAGGAAATAGATCTTTTGGAGAAGACCCTGTTAATGTTTATAAGAAAGCTAAAGCTTATATCCAAGGTCATAAAGATGCTGGCATATTTACATCAATTAAACATTTTCCAGGTCATGGAGATACAGATAAAGATTCTCATAAAACATTACCTGTAATAAAAGGTGACATTAAGAGGTTAAATAGTGTTGAACTATATCCATTTAAAAGGCTTATTGAAGATGGATTAGCAGAATCTGTAATGTTAGCTCATCTAAGTGTTCCGGCATTAGATAAAGTGTATCCATCATCTTTATCATATAAAACAGTAAATAATCTTCTTAGAGATGAATATGGATTTAATGGAATTGCAATTACGGATGCTCTAGATATGAAGGGTGTGCTTCAAGATCCTAATATAAATGTTGATCTTAAAGCCTTTGAAGTTGGTAATGATATCATCTTAATGTCAACAAATGTTTCTCAGGGAGTACAGCTTATTTCAGAATCTTACAGAAAAGGTAAAATTTCAGAATCTAGATTATCAAGTTCTGTTAAGAAAATTTTATCTCTTAAATCTAAATCAAACCTCAAGAATTATCAGAAAATATTATCAAATAATATTCTAGCTAAGGTTAACACTTCTAAAGACACTCTTCTTTATGCTAAAGCTATGGAGTCATCTATTACTTTAATTAAGAATAATAAAAGTATCCTCCCTTTATCTAATGACAAGAAATATCTTCATGTTGCGTTTGGAAAAAATGATAATGGTGACCACTTGTATAAAAAGATTAACAAATATTTAGAATTAGAATCATATTCCAGTGAAGATTTTACACCACTTTATTCAAAGACCAAATATGACGCAATAATTATATCTTATCATGGCTCAAGTTCTAGTCCATATGCTTCTAATATTATTCCTCCCGAGATAGTAGCTGATATTAATAAAATTAGCAAGAACAATAACATTATTCTAAACTTATTTCTCAATCCATATAGCCTGAATTCATTCAAGTCTATTGATAATTTTGAGACTATAGTAATTAGTTATCAAAACAATATAATTTCACAAGAAATTACGGCTGACTTATTATATGGAATAAGATCTTTTAAAGGAAAGATTCCAGTTTCAAATAATTTTTATTCTGTTAACCATGGAATGTCATTGTTGAGAAAAAATATAATAGGTTTTTCGCGTCCCTCTTATGAGGGTTTCGATTATAATAGTTTAGCCTATCTAGATTCCATAGCAAAAAATGCAATTGATTCAATGATGACACCTGGGATTCAAATGCTAGTTTCTAGAAAAGGTAAAATTGTATATAATAAAAGCTTTGGTTATCACACTTATGAAAATTTAAATAAACTAGAGAATGACCATATTTTTGATCTTTCTTCAATCACAAAAATATTAGCCACAATGCCACTAGTATTGCAAGAATATGAGAAAGGTAAACTATCATTAGAAACTAAACTCTCTCAGCTTTTTCCTAAAACAAAGCTTAATGATAAAGGAGATATTTCCTTAAAAGAAATGTTATCTCACTATGCTAGATTGAGGCCATGGATACCTTTTTATGAAGAAACATTAAATAAAAAAGATAAACCTAGATCAAGATTTTATAAATCAAATTCAAGATCATCTTTTTCAACTCCTGTAACAGAAAACTTATTCCTTAAATCAAATTATAGGAATAAGATTTTTAAATCAATTTTAGATAGTGAATTAAGAGAAGATCTAGAATATAAATACTCTGATTTACCTTTTTATTTTTTAAAATTTTGGTTTGAAGATATTTATGATAAACCTTTAGATGTTTTAGCCTACGAAAGAGTTTTTAAAACACTTGGGTTAAAAAGAACAATGTTTAATCCGCATGAGAAAATCAATTTAGATGAAATTGTACCTAGTGAAAGAGATGACTTTTTTAGATATTCAAAACTACATGGATATGTTCATGATGAAGGTGCAGCTATGTTAGGTGGGATATCAGGTCATGCTGGTTTGTTTTCTAATTCTTATGAGGTTGCAGTTGTTCTTCAGACAATGATTCAAAAAGGTGCTTACAATAATCAAAAACTATTTTCTTCAGATTCATTCGATACTTTTAATTATTGTTATTACTGTGATAAAGACAACAGAAGCGGGGTGGGATTTGATAAACCTCAAATTGAAGGTAATCATGGTTCTACTTTTGGAGGAGTCTCAAGTAGTAGCTTTGGTCATTTTGGTTATACTGGTTCAATGGCTTGGGCTGATCCAGAGAAAGAAATTATATTTGTATTTCTCTCAAATAGAACATATCCAACAAGAGAAAATACATTATTACAAACTAGTAATATAAGAACTAGATCACAAGAAATAGTTTATAAATCATTAATAGATTCTGAATGAAAATAGGAGTAGTATGTTATCCAACTTTTGGGGGGTCTGGAGTAGTTGCAACTGAGCTGGGTATTGAGCTATCTAAAAAAGGTCATGAAGTTCACTTTATTACATATAGTCAACCAGTCAGGCTAGATGCATTATCATCCAATCTTCATTATCACGAGGTGAATGTTCCTGACTATCCTCTTTTTAAATATGAACCTTATGAGCTCGCTTTATCTAGTAAGTTATTTGATGTTATTTCAAAACATAAAATAGATGTTTTACATGTTCATTATGCAATACCTCATGCATATGCAGCATATATGGCGAAGAAAATTTTAAAAGAAAATGGGTATAATATTCCAATCATTACAACTCTTCATGGAACTGATATAACATTAGTTGGAAATAATCCCTTTTACAAGCCTGCAGTTACCTTTAGTATCAATAAATCAGATATAGTAACATGTGTTTCAAAAAGTTTAATGGAAGACACTAGAGAATTTTTTGGCATAAAAAGAGAGATTAAAGTGATTCCTAACTTTATAGATATAGATAAGTATGCTAAAAAACACAGTTTATGTCAAGGTAATATGCTAGCTCAAGATGATGAAAAAATTATTGTACATGTTAGTAATTTTAGACCATTAAAAAGAATAATTGATGTTCTTAAAATATTTGAAAAAATTAATCAAAATATTGATTCAAAATTGATAATGGTTGGGGATGGTCCTGATAAGAAAAAAGCAAAAGAGTTTTTAAGAAAAAACAATTTAAAAAATAAAGTGATATTCCTTGGAAAAACAAGTGAAGTTGATGAAATTTTATGTTCATCAGATTTGTTTTTACTGCCATCTGAAAAAGAAAGTTTTGGTCTAGCTGCTTTAGAGGCAATGGCTCTTAAAGTCCCTGTAATTTCAACTAATATAGGTGGTTTAAAAGATTTGAATATAAATGGTAACTCAGGGTACACTAGCGATATAGGCGATATTGATTCAATGGCTGAAAACGCTATAAAAATTTTATCTGATGGCTCACTTGAGAAAAAATACAGAAATCAAGCATTTGAAAACGCTAAAAAGTATGATATTAAAACAGTGATTCCTCTTTATGAAAAAATATATGATCAGGCTTTAAATATGTCTTAATTTGGATTATATATTTCTTTAGCCTCACTGTATATTATATTCTTATCAAAAGTCATTTTCTTTGTTTGAAATTTAGAATATTTTTCCATTTGGTCGGTATAATGATCTGATTCTGGGTTATCAGAGTTTCCGAAAGAAATTATACTTTCTAGAATAGGTCCATTTTCATTAAATCTAACAAGTCCAATATAAGACTCTCCCTGAGTAACCTTATGTTTACCATCTTTGTATGGTCTTGATGACATTGCAGTTATAACATCTGGTAGTCCCCAAATAGGCAATTCTTTATCACCTCTAACTAGCTTCTGGAAGTCTCCAAGAGTTATTTTAGTTGATCCAAAATTATTAATTATATATGCTTTTGTGTCTGACAATGCTGAAAGAAGTATTTCTTTACTTATAGTTTTATTGTTTTTTTGAATTTCACCTCTATAATTCCTTACAAGTTGATAATATAAAACTCCATAAAGTCCAGCACCTTGTGAGTCAATGTCTGTCTTTCTATCCCATTTCTGAATAATATCAAGTAATTCAAACAAATCATTTTCTGCTTGAAGTTTTAATGTTTCAATAATACTTATGTCCATAAAATTATAGTTGAACTTTGATGGAAATGAATTATCATATTTAATATTCTTAAAATTATCATAAGAAACCTTATCATAACTTTCAATTAATTCTATTAGTCTAGTTGACCTATTGTTATCGTATGTCTCATATCCCATATTTTCATTGTAATTTTCTTCATCTGGGTTCTCATCTGCTGAGGTTGATTTAAAAGGGGAGTGATTTGCATTGTAGATAAAACCAGATTTTGGCTGAATTACTTGAGGAAGATCCTCGATATTATGATACTCGGTCCAAAGAGTTTTTTTAGTATCACCAGGAACAATTCCTTTCCAGTTATACCCCTCTGCTCTTTTAGGAATAATTCCATTGGACATATAAAATATAGTATCATACTTATCTGCATAGCCAATATTAAATCCAGGTAATTCCTTCATTTTTAGATTATTATAGAACTCGCTAAAATTCTTTGACTTTCCCATTCTCCACCATTGTTCTAGAGCTTTTATATTAAAAAGTGTAGGAGTTCTTATTGAATAATAACCTGATTTATTTTTTAATGTTGGGCCATAGATGCTCTTATAATACTTTCGATTTATTTTAATTGGAATTCCTAGAACTTTTAAAGTAATTTTTGCCTTCAATTTTTCTAATTCATATTCCTCTTCGTCAACAATATACTTTCTCTTGTTTTTCATTCTAAGTTTAAACACATCAGTTTTATCAGGGTAATTGACTGTATGAGACCATCCTAGATATTCATTTACACCAATTAATATATTAGGTGTCCCAGGATACATTGTACCTATAATATTAGTCCCTTCCTGGCTATTCAAGTGGACTTCATACCATGATGTAGGACCCTCAAGTGGTTGATGAGTATTAATAGCTAAAAAAGTTTCACCAGACAAAGTTTTACTACTATTCATCGCAATAACATTTGATCCAGTTAAATTTTGATCTAAAAAATCATCTTGTGTGTCATTATTTAATATTCTACCAGCCCAATAGGCTCCTTCATTTGAAATAAAAAGCTGAAGTTGACTATACATCAACATTTTTTTTGGAGTGATTGGAAAGAGTTTCTTATAAAGTACTTTATCGGGATTATTTTTAGCGTAAGCATTTAAGCCTTGAGAATATCCCTTTACAACGGCAATATAATCTTTAGAAATACCACCCATCTTTTCTTCAATCAGATTTTCTGAGCCGATAAACTGAGTTATAAAATCAGCTGCCGCACCCTTGACGCCAATATAGTTAGAAAGCATTGCGTTTCCGGCAAGATAAGCTTCTTGAATTGTTGTGAAGTCGTCTTCAGCATTTGCCCATGCAAGTCCATATGCTACTTCTGCATCTGTTTGAGCATAAATATGAGGAATTCCATATTCATCTCTAACAATATCTATCTTTTTCGGGTTTATTTGTGAGTAAGAGATCGTGCTTACTAACAGAATAGATAAAAGTACACGCATTTTTTAAAAAATAGTAGTTAATATTCTAAAGGCAAAATAGCAGGCGAATATAATTAAAATTACTTTTCTGTTTTTTACATACCATTCCATATTCTAATTTTTTAAACTTAATATGCTGATTGTTATAAACAACAAGATTAACCATATTTTGGTCAAAAACGATAAATTATGGAGATTAATATTATGGAGATTAATATTAATGTTATTGTTAAAGTCCACTTATTTTTATTTTACAATCAGCAATTACAATATACAACAATTCAAGATTTGAGAGATTTTATATAAATCGACAAATTTTGTGCTTATTTAAAATTAATTTATACTTAAATATTAATTTCTAAGACATTTTTAACTTACTGGAAAGTAACTATTTATAACATAACCCTCGTTAATACTTCAATTGCTATATTCATAATTTTTGTTAATTAATTGTGGATATTTGGTAATTTTTAATACTTTTTTCTTTCTTATTAACAATTTTTTAACTTAAATTGCGTTTATAAACTAAACTAAATTAACATGAAAAAGCTTTTTTTAGCAACTTTGATGTTATCAACAAGTCTAGCTTTCTCTCAAGATTCAATATCTGGTATTGTTTCTGATGAAAGCAACAATCCTATTCCTGGAGCAACTATTGTTGTTCAGGGGTCTAATGTTGGAGTTGTAACTGACTTTAATGGTAATTATCAAATAAATGCGTCAGCTGGAGATCAGTTGACATTTTCAAGTTTGGGATTTTCTTCTCAAACAATTACAGTTGGCAACCAAACACAGATTAATATATCACTTTCACAAAGTATTGATATTCTTGATGAAGTAGTAGTTTCTGGTTATCAAACTCAGTCTAGAAGATCATTATCTGGAGCAATTGGAACAGTTGACGTCGATGAAGCATTCAAAGCTCCTGTAACTAATATTGCTGAAGCTCTTCAAGGTAGAGTTGCTGGTGTTACTGTAATTTCAAATGGTGCAGCTGGTGCTGCTCCTGTTGTAAGAGTAAGAGGTTATTCCTCTACTAATGGTAATGATCCATTGTACGTTGTAGATGGAGTTCAAACTACTGATGCAAATGTATTAAGAGACATTAATCCTAATGATATCGAAAACATTAGTGTTCTTAAGGATGGTGCTGCTGCTATTTATGGTGCTCGTGCATCTAATGGTGTTATTGTTGTTACAACAAAAACTGGAGAATATAATACTGAAAATACTCTTGAAGTTAGTGCATTAATGACAGTTAGTGAAATTATGCCTTATCCTAAGAATATGAATCTTCAACAACATGCTGATATGATATGGCAGAGTAGATTAAATGATGGTCAATCTCCAAGTCATCCTCAGTATGGAAGTGGATCTATTCCTATTATTCCTAACTTTTTGAATATTCCTTATCCTGCTGAATATGGTGAAGGTGGTGCTCAAGTAACTCCTGGTGGAACTGACTGGATGGATGAAATTTCTCAAGCAGCTACAAGTTATCAAGCTAGTCTTGCTGCTTCTGGTGGTGGCGAGCAAGGAAGATACAGAATGTCTTTAAACTATAGAGATACGGAAGGTGTATTAAATTATACTGGTTTTGAAAGTCTTTCAGCAAGACTTAATTCAGAACTTAAAATAGGAAAGAGTTTAACAATTGGTCAAAAAATTAACGCAACATATGATAAAGAACAATATGGTGTTGGTGATGCTGTTAATTATGCTTCTCAAGCTTCTCCATTAGTTCCAGTATATGATACAAACGGAAACTTTTCTGGAACATACTCTAACTCTACAGGTCTTAGTAATGATCAAAACCCTGTAGCTGATTTATATCGTGCTAGAAATAACTATAACAAGAACTTAAGAGTTATTGCGGATTTTTATGCTAACTTAAATATTACTGAAAACCTTACTTATAAATTTAGTGCAGGTATTACGATGAGAGATTTTAATCAAAGAAACTTTGTAGCAAAAACTCCTGAAAGAGGAGATGGTAAAATAAATAATAACTATCTACAAGAACAAAGTTTTAGACAAGATGAATGGAATGTATTTAACACACTTAATTATAAGAACTCGTTTGGCGATCATACTTTAGATATTCTAATTGGAACTGAGGCTATAAAGAGAAACTTCAAAGGTCACCAAATTCAAGTAGGGGACATGTTATTTGAAGATCCTTCTTATTACCTTCTAAGTGTTGGTGCAGGTTCTCCTGTAGTTAATTATGCAGGTGATAATTCGTCATCTATATTCTCTTTACTTGCAACTGCTAACTGGTCGTATGGTGGTAAATACTTTGCAACTGCAACTGTAAGACAGGATGATACTTCAAGATTTGCTCAGGCTCAGGCTGATGCTATATTCCCTTCTGTAAGTCTAGGTTGGCTAGTTTCTTCTGAAGACTGGTTTGAAAGTAATGTATTTGATGTTTTAAAAGTAAGAGCATCATATGGTGAAATGGGAAGAGAAGATATTGGAGGATCTAATTTAGATGTTAATATTTCTACTATTTCTGAGGGTGTCGCATCTTATGCTTTTAATGGAAGTGGAACTACAACTTTTGGTGCTTATGTTCAGTCGAAAGGTAATCCAAACCTTACTTGGGAAACTACAATTGCTACTAACTTCGCTTTAGATATGGCATTTTTAGACAATAAACTTCAAGCAACTATTGATGTATTTAAAAATGAGACTGTTGATCTTGTAGCTCAAGATACTAACAAAATTAGTAGTACCGCAATAGATGCAGGTGCACCATATGTTAACCTTGGTTCTATGGAAACAACTGGTTTCGATTTATCATTATCATATGATGATGTAACAGATGGTGGTTTAACATATTCTATTTCAGCAGAAATTGGAAAGTATAAAACTGAAATGGTTGAATTAATTGGTGAATTTTATTCTGGAGCTACTGATAGAGGAATCAACTTTACAAGAACTTCTCCAGGTGAACCAATTTCTTACTTCTATGGAAGAAAAGTTCTAGGTATTTTCCAAAATGATGCAGAAGTTGCTGCTCACGCTTCACAAGACGGTGCTGCTCCTGGAAGATATAAATATGAAGATATAAATGGTGATGGAATCATTAATGATAGTGATAGAACTAAACTTGGTGATCCACATCCAGATTTTACATTTGGTTTAAATTTCTCATTTGCATATAAAAACTGGGATCTTACAGCATACTTAACAGGACAATTAGGTAATGAACTTCTTGATTTTACAAAAATTTACAGTATGTCCCCGTTATTCTTTGATGGTAACAGACGTGCTGAATTAGTAGATTCATGGAGCCCATCTAATCCAGATGCAGAGTTTCCTGCTCTTAGTGCTAATATTCAAAATAATGAATTTGCTGTAAATAATTCATTCTTTATAGAAGATGGATCTTTTATTAGAATGAGAACTTTACAACTTGGATATAACTTGTCTGATGCAATTGCTTCTAAGATAGGTGCCTCAAGTGCTAGAATCTTTTATAGTGGAAAGAACTTATTCACTATAACTGAATATTCAGGTATTGATCCTGAAATACCAACATATGGAGCTTTAGATATTGGTGTTTATAGAACACAGTATCCAACTGCTAGTTCTAACTCCATAGGTATTAACCTTAAATTTTAACCCCATAATTTAATTATAATAAAATGAAAAAAATACTAATATTATTAATGACATTCTCAGTAATAGTTTCTTGTTCGGACGACTTTACTGATATTGACCCTGTTGGATCTTTGAGTGATGCTTCACTTCAAAATGCTACAGGTGTTGACTTACTTCTTACTGGTACTTATTCTGTTCTTGACGGAATTAGAAATGGTGGACCAGGTTCTGACTGGACTAAAAGTGGTGATAACTGGTGGTTGGATGTAATTTCAGATGATGCTCACAAAGGTTCTACCGATGGTGATCAAGCTGACCTATACGCTATCGAAATTTTTGATTGGGGAACAACCAATCCTTATTTTGAAGGTAAGTGGCAAGCTTTATTTGCTGGTGTAAATAGAGCTAATGGTGTAATTGATTTAATTTCTAGCTCAGATAATCCATCTGATTTTGATGTTGAACATGCTCAAGCTAAATTTTTAAGAGCACATTACAACTTTGAGTTAACTAGAATGTGGGGTAATGTTCCTTACGTTTCTGAAGAAAACTATGCTGCCAACGAATTTAATCAGCCTAATTCTGGTCCACTATGGTCTCAGATTGAATCTGATCTTGATTTTGCTGTTAATAACCTTCCTTCTTCAAGAGGTGGTTCATATAATGAGGCTGGAAGACCAATTATTTCTTCAGCAAAAGCTTACTTAGGTAAAGTACAGTTATATCAAAATAAATTTGCTGACGCATTGGGTAATCTTGAATCTGTAATTAATTCTGGTGACTATGCTTTAGCAACTGATTATTTTTCTAACTTTAGATCAGATGGAGAAAATGGCCCAGAGGCTATTTTTGCAATTCAGTTTTCTGCTTCAGGTGGTCTTTCTCTACAAGGAAATTTAGGGGGAACCCTTAATTTTAATATCCGTGCGGGATTATGTTGTGGATTCTATCAACCAACTATTGATCTTGCAAATGCATTTAAAACAGAAGGTGGTTTACCAATGTTAGATACTTTTAATCAAACTGATATTGCTAATGATTATGGTGTAAATTCTAATGAAGCGCATACTCCACATACAGGCCCACTTGATCCTAGAATCGATTTTACTGTTGGTAGAAGAGGTATTGATCTAAATGGATATGGTCCAAATGAGGGTAAAGATAATGTAAGAGCTGCTTTTGGTGATATTTCAGGACCATTTGTAGCAAAAAAGAATTTCTATACTGCAGGAGATGACACAAACATCGGTGCAGGTGGTTGGGGAGAACAAAGATCAGGTATTAATTATCATATTATGAGATATGCTGATGTTCTTCTTATGGCAGCTGAAGCTGCTGTTGAAACAGGTAATTTAGAAAAAGCAAGAGGATATGTTAATCAAGTTAGACAAAGAGCTATTAATACACCTCGCGCTGACTCTTCACCTAATTATGTGATTGATACATACAACTCTTCGTGGACAGATGCTGCTGTTGCAAGAAAAGCTGTAAGATTTGAAAGAAGATTAGAGCTAGGTATGGAAGGTCATAGACTTTTTGATCTCAGAAGATGGGGTAACTTTGTCAATGTTATGAATGCATACATTGCAAATGAATCTAGAACTATTGCTAACTATGGTACAAAGTCTCAAGCTCCTCAATCTAAGCACATGATGTTGCCAATTCCTTTAAATGCAATTGATACATCTGAGGGAAATCTTACACAAAATCCAGGATTTTAATCAATTTTAAAAGCTAAATTTTTAAAACAGGATGATTTAATTTTCATCCTGTTTTTTTTTAAATTTATATCATGAAAAAATTAAACCTACTTTTATTTGTTTTTGTTTTATTATTTGTGTTTGCGTCATGTGATAACACCTCTTATAATAAACAATTTACTCTTCTTACCAGTGATAAAACTGGAGTTGATTTTGTTAATAAACTAAATGAAGATAATTCTTTAAACTATTTCACGTACCCTTATATATATATGGGAGGTGGTGTATCAGTTGGTGATATAAACAATGACAACCTAGATGATATTTTCTTTACAGGAAATATGGCTGAGAATAGACTTTATCTAAACAAAGGAAATCTTGAATTTGACGATATAACATCTTATGCTGGAGTTGGAGGTGATGATAAATGGTATACAGGCTCAACTATGGTTGATATTAATAATGATGGCTATTTAGATATATATGTCTCTGTTTCTGGATTAGATGGGATAAAAAACAATGAATTATACATAAATAATGGAGATAACACTTTTACTGAAAGTGCTAATGAATATGGAATAGATGATATCGGTAATAGTGTCCAAGCTACATTTTTTGATTATGATAAAGATGGAGATTTAGACCTTTATGTAGCCAATTATCCAATGACACCTTTTGATGCGCCAAGTAGTTATTATTTGTTTAAAATGCAAAATCCAAAGGATTATGAGACTGATAACTTATACAGAAATGATGGTTCGTTATTTACAAGGGTTACAGAAGATGCTGGACTTAGAACTTATGGGCTAACATTAAGCGCAACTGTTGGGGATTTAAACAATGATTCATTTCCTGATATATATATATCAAATGATTTTAGTTCACCAGATTTTATGTATATGAATAATGGTGATGGAACTTTTACTGACGTGGTTAAAGAATCAACAAATCAAACATCTTTTTATGGAATGGGAGTTGATATTGCAGACTTTAATAATGATCAATATCTAGACTACATTCAAGTAGATATGGATGCTAAAGATAACAGAAGATCTAAGGCTAATATGGCTAGTATGAATCCAGATCTATTTTGGAGTACGGTTAATTATGGATTTCATTATCAGTATATGCATAATACACTACAGTTAAATAGACGTATTGAGGGTGATAAACCTTTTTTTAGTAACATATCTAGACTTTCTGGTATATCATCTACCGATTGGAGTTGGGGACCTCTTCTTGCTGATTTCGATAATGATGGTTGGAAAGATTTATTTATTTCAAATGGAACTAGAAGAGAGATAAATAATAAAGATTTCTTCAACGAAATTAGTTTAAGACCTATGTCTAACGATAGTCTCTTATACTACACAAATCAAATACCTTCTGAGGCTATATCAAATTTTGCATTTAAAAATAATAAGGATCTCACTTTTACTGATGTATCTATAGATTGGGGTTTAGATCATAAAAACTTCTCTAATGGTGCAACTTATGCTGATCTGGATAATGACGGTGATCTAGAGATTATTGTTAATAACGTAGACCAAGAATCTCAAATTTATAAAAACAATTCTAATAATAATTTTGTAAGGGTTAAACTTAAAGGGGATGGAGGTAATATGTTTGGAGTTGATAGTAGGGTATATATTGAGACTGAAAATTCTACTCAGATGCAAGAACTTACAATGTCAAGAGGATTTCAATCCTCTGTTTCTCCATATCTTAATTTTGGACTAGGCAGTGATGAGTTAATAAAATCAATAAAGGTTGTTTGGCCAAATGGTAATTTAGAAGAGCTGAAAGATCTTAAAATAAATTCTACAATTGAATTTGATATATTAAACTCCAAACCCCAAATTAAATCAGATACTGGTAAATCAAACCTATATTTTGAAAATGTTGAGGTTGTTAAGCATAAACATGATGAAAATGAGTATAATGATTACATAAATGAGGTTCTTCTTCCTCATGAAAACTCAAGATTGGGACCAGGTATAGCGATTGGTGATATTAATGGAGATGAATTAGAGGACTTTGTTATTGGGGGAGCAAAAGATCAACCAACTGCATTTTATTTACAAAAATCAGACGGATTATTCTACAGTAAAAGTTTTTCATTTTCTAAAGAACATGCTAAATATGAGGATATGGATATGATTCTTGAAGATTTTGATAATGATGGAGATAATGACCTTTATGTAGTTTCAGGTGGAAATGAATTTGAACCAAACACTCCCATATTAAAAGATAGATTATATATTAATAACGGTAATGGTTCATTTAATTATAATAATAGTTCATTACCTGATAATTTCTCTAGTGGAATGAGGGTTTCATCTGCAGATTTTGATAAAGATGGAGATATAGACTTATTTGTTGGTGGAAGAGTAGTTCCGGGTAGTTATCCCCTGCCAGCTGAAAGTTTTTTGCTTGAAAACATCTCAGATGCAAATGGAATAAAATTTAAAAATACGGATGAATCTGTTTTTTCTTTTAAAGAAATAGGTTTAGTTACATCATCAGTTTGGACTGACTATAACAATGATGGATGGGAAGATTTAGTTGTTGTTGGGGAGTGGACTCCAATTAAATTCTATAAGAATATGGAGGGAAAATTTTCTGAGGATACTTCTCTAATTGATGTAGATTCCACTAGAGGTTGGTGGTATGATATAATTTCTGAAGATTTTGATAATGATGGAGATATGGATTTAGTAATTGGAAATCTTGGAAATAATTATAAATATCAAGCCTCTGGTGATGAGACATTTGATATTTTTTATAATGATTTTGATAAGAATAACAGTGGAGACATAGTCCTTAGTTATTATAGTGATGGAGAGCAATATCCTCTTAGAGGAAGACAATGTTCATCAGATCAAATACCTGCTATTAAAACAAAATT
>CENP01122373.1_pt1 | contig 23147 bp, 18 predicted proteins | sample 361281 | NCBI WGS metagenome assembly CENP01 (sample SAMEA2591122, study PRJEB7988) | marine metagenome | biome: marine biome (ENVO:00000447); feature: deep chlorophyll maximum layer (ENVO:xxxxxxxx); material: saline water (ENVO:00002010), including plankton (ENVO:xxxxxxxx) | depth 70 m | reverse complement strand
TCTTTCACTAAACTTTATTCACCTAGTAATGTAATAAGAAATTTTTCCGTAACTATTTCCACAACTTTAACTGACGGAAATATTGTAGGATTAACACAAAATATTTCAGTAGTTCCTAGTGATATAACACCACCAACTGTTACGCCACCCATTAATATATCAGTCGATACAGATCCAGGATCATGTGAAGTTGTTCTTTCACAATCTGATGTTGGAACACCAACAACTTCTGATAATTGCACAATTATTATGGTAGAAAGTGATAAGCCCTCATTGACCTTCAATAAAGGAATAAACATCCTAACCTGGACAGTTACAGATAATGCTAGCAATACCACTACTGTGACACAAACAATTACAGTTTTTGATGTTGAAAGTCCAACTTTAACAATCCCAGCAGATATAATTTCAGCAAATTGTTCAATAACTATTGGCGTAGCATCAGCAACAGACAATTGTGGGGTTGTTTCACCAACAAATAATGCCCCATTAACATTTCCAATTGGATTAACCCCTGTTATTTGGTCAGTTACAGATTCCTCAGGAAATACTGTCTCTGCGACTCAATTGGTTACTGTATCTGATACAATTGCACCACTAATTTCACCTCCAGCAGATGTTGTGGTGACTACAGATATAAATTCATGTGAAGCAACAGGGGTTGTTTTAGGAAATCCAACTACTTCTGATAATTGCACAGTTGGTAGTGTGTCTAATAATGCACCAAATATATATCCGATTGGAACAACAACCGTTACTTGGAGTGTCTCAGACTTAGCAAGTAATACTTCAGTTTCCTTTCAGCGTGTCACAGTTGAAGATAATATTTCACCGAGTATCATACCTCCACCAAACATAACATCAAATTCTTGTGTTATAATTCTTGGAATACCAACAGTTAGTGATAACTGTTCATTCACTTTTTCAAATGATGCACCTAGTTCTTTTCCATCAGGAACAACCACAATTACATGGACTGCGAGTGACACATTTGGAAATACTGTCACTGCTACTCAGTTTGTTACATTCAATGATACTACTGAACCCACTATAAATATTCAAAGTGATAACATAACTGTTAATTCTGATGTGGGTTCTTGTTTTGCAACTAATGTTAATTTAGGATCAATTCTAATTAATGATGATTGTGGAATATTGAACTCATCAAATGATGCACCTTTGCAGTTTCCTATCGGTACGACATTTGTAACATACAGTGTTACAGATATTAACGGAAATTCTTCTTCCAAAGTTCAAAGTGTAACAGTTCTTGATATTGAGCCTCCAATTGCTAGAGCGAAGGATTTAGTTATTTCCTTAGATTCCCAAAGCAATTTAAATATTCCTTATGAGCTAATCGATAATGGAAGCACAGACAATTGTAATATACAGTCATATGGTCTCAAATTTAAAACCTCTGGATTGGTGATTTCTGAAAACCAATCCCTTTTAGAAGAAGTCCAACAAAAACAATATCAAACACCAACTTCAAGAAGTATCAGAAAAAAACAAAGTCCCTTAAAGCTTTTATGTGATAATTTAGGACTTAAAGAAATTGTTTTCTCTGTAACTGACACATCTGGAAATAAAGCATCAGCTACAGTAAATATTTTTATTTCTGATAATTTAAATATATGTAGTAACTCAATTAATCCTCCAAGCGATTCTAATTCCCCAACAATTGATACAGACGGTGATGGGTTCGCGGATGATACAGATGCATTTCCATTCGATCCTAATGAATGGACTGATACAGACAACGACGGAGTTGGTAATAACTCAGATGACGACGACGACAATGACGGTTTTTCAGACGAATTAGAGGATGATGTTGGAACAAATAGCCTTGATGAAGATGATTTTCCCATTGATACAGATCTGGATCTAGTTATAGATTATTTTGACGATGATGATGACAATGATGGACAAAGTGACGAAAATGAAATTATTTGTGGAACAGATCCTCTTGATTATGAAGAAATACCTGCTGATACGGATGGTGACGGTATTCCAGATTGTTTAGATGATGACGACGATGGAGATGGTTATGATGATGATATAGAATCCTTTTTCAATACAGATAAATTAGATATAAATGAATTTCCAAATCTTGATAAAGATGGGGATGGTATATTTTACTCCACAGATTATAATTTAATAGTAAATGATAATTGTCCGAATATATCAAACTCGGATCAATCAGATATTGATCAAGATGGAGTGGGGGATCTGTGCGATAATTGTCCTGAAGAGCCTAATACATTACAAAAAAATTACGATAAAGATAAATTTGGTGATCTATGCGATTTTGATGATGATAATGACGGACAAACTGATTTACATGAGATAGAATGTGGCTCAGATCCAAAGGACGAAAATTCTTTAAGTCCTGATTTTGATGGTGATGGAATTCCAGATTGTCAGGATCCTGATATAGACAATGATCAAGTTCCAGATATTATTGATCCGAATTCTTATAAATACGATAAATTTTTAGTAAGTGAATTTATTTCAGATAATGGAGACGGTATAAATGATATATTCAATATTGTCAAAATAACAAATTACCCTAATAGTTCACTTGTAATTTATTCCAGGTCTGGGGTTGAGATTTATAACAAAATAAACTATCAAAATACATGGCCATCAGATCAAGATCGAGAGGTTCCTGAGGGAAGTTATTTTTATTCTTTAGATTTAGAGAATGACGGTTTAATTGACAAAATGGGATGGATTTATTTAACTCGTTAAATACTTTTTAATGTTTTTTCTATAAGTTTTCGAGTAAGTAGAGCACCTTGATTTCTTGAAATCCCATTACCAGAAAATTCTACACCAGCAAAAATGAAATTAGGAGCTTCTCTTAAGATTTTAAACATTCTTTTATAATCTGTGGTAGTCTCATAACCTTGACTATCGAACTTTTCAGATTTTGCGCTAATGGCCATAATGTAGGGGCTAAGTATTTCAAATCCTTTGTATGGATCTGGATAGAAAGTATCTGGATTTCTTTCAAGAGTCCAATTTGTGAAATCTCCTAATACTCCTAGGTTATTAATTTTAACACCTTCCATAAGCGATATCATCCAAATTGGATCAGAAGAATAACCATTATGGTTTTCAATCAAAAGAGTTATATCCTTTGATTTAGCATAATTTGCTAATTCCCCTACACCTTCTATTGCGTATTTTAATTTCTCATCGTGGGGAATAGTTATATATTGACCACATACGTTTCGAAGAGCTTTACAATTTAAATCCGCGGCAACATCTATCCAATATCTATAGGTTTGGAGGGCATTCTTACGTTTTGATAAATCTTTATCCCCAATATCACCTACTCCACCGGTGAGCATTACTGCACTTTGCACTTTAGCTAAATGCATTGATTTATTCATTTTATTGATATAACTCGCAGTAAGTTTAGATGGAAAATGAAACATTTCGTGATCGATATAATCAAAGCCTAACGATTTTGCTACAAAAGGGTATTCTAGGTGATTAACATTAAGTGGATCAGTACTCCCAAATCCTGAACGGATTAATGACCACGGGGTTAAAGTAATTTTAATTTTTTTTAAATTTTTGTAAAGGACATTATTGTAAGGAAAGGAGGAAATTCCCACAACTCCTAAGGCCCCTTTATTTAAAAAATCTCTCCTTTTCACCTGTAATTTAATGAGTTAAAATTTTGAGATTTCCTCATCCATCCATGATAGCCTTCCTTCAATCCACTCTTTAAGGTAACTGACTTCTTCTGAATGTCTATTACCAACAAAATTGTTTGGCCAAATATAGGTACCTAATATTAGCCATTTACCAAAATTCTGAGTTATTGCGTCGCTATCTTCTAACTCACCAACTAGCTCATCAATAATACCCATTATGCTAGAATTAGATAATCCATTCAACCTTAAAGATGTCCATCTTTGCTCAAGGGCTTGAGTAAAGTTTGGATCTTTCATTAATCTATCCCACCAAAAAGGAACAAGCATTCCATCTGCTGGGCATGCCTCATTAAATTTATATGCCCAACCACTGGTTAATCCACCTTCACAATAGTCTGCATTACCAAAAGCGATATTAAAGTCCCAAATGGGACCCATTTTTAATTTATCATTTACGTCTTTATTCATAAAAGTGCTTATCCTATATGCATCAACATTTCTTGTAATCTCATTCAAAATAAAAAAATCAATAAAGCTATCAACATCAATGTATTTTTTATAGCCTTCAGACTCACTAGTGAAATTTTCTGAAGCCATGGCATCTTCAAAGTCTCTCATGTAACCCTGGATATAATTTTTCTGTTCATCGGATATATCTCTATTTTTCGGATATTCATATAAAAAATGAACATTTTTATTAATTCCTTTTACACCATCTTTGGTGTACTCTGACATAAAAGCTATATCTTCATTTAAAGTATCTCCATCTCCTGTTATTTTATCGATTTTAATAATATATCCACCGCTAATATCGTCTGATCTATTTTTACTAATGTCAACTCTGTTTTTATCTCTTTTAATTTTTTCCATCAAAACATATAATCCAAAAAATACACCATTAATTTGAAGATTGTAAAAACTTGTTTTGGTTGCATATCTACCAACTAGGTTTGAAAGTCTATAAATCAAAACATTTCTAATTAATGATTTATCACTAAATGGTCCGTAAAGAATCCAATCTTCTTCTTCCGGATATCCAGCAAGGGAAACATCTAAATCTTCTCCTGCTTCGTCCCATGTCTCAAAACCATAGGATTTTTTTGGAAAATATTGCGAAGATGAGCCTCTTATTTCAATTCCTATATTATGCTCTTCAATTAGATTCTCACCCTGAAAAATTTGAAAGAAGGCACTTATCTTTGGTTCATCAACAATCTCCCTTCCTCCGTCTGTATTAATTTTTATTGTTTTTAAAGGAGTTTTCTCAACCGAGGTGTCGTCTTCAACGAAGTCGTTAAGAAATTGGGTCTCTTCATTATCAGTATTATAAGTTTGACCGCAACAACAAAGAAGTATTAAAATAAATAAATAAAAATTAGCCCTCATTGGAATATTGGTTTTTGGTTAATTGCTAAAGTAATAAATAAATCATTTAATGGAATTTCTTAGAAATAAATTCCAAGACAGAAGGAAGAGCAGAACGCCAATAATCCCAATTATGATCACCATCTCTTACACGGAACTCATGTTTGATTCCTTTTTCTCGCATTTTAATGTGCATTAAAACATTATTTTTATATAAATAATCGTCATCTCCGCAATCTATATACCATCTAACTGAATTCAGAGTTTTTTGGTCCATTTGATCAATTAGATAAAGAGAATTATTTTTTTTCTTAAATTTTTCAAAATCACTTTTATTAATATTTGATTTGCTATATCCCCAATAGGCGAGATAAGAATGATCATCCATCTGATCAATATTCTGTGGCCCTATAGAAGCACTTAAAGGGGCAGCAGAAGAAAATAAGTCAGGGCGCCTAAGAGCGTACAAAAAACTACCTCCCCCACCCATGGAAAGTCCACCGATGGCTCGATATCTTTTGTTCTTTCTTATTCTATATAAATTTTCCACATGGGGCATAAACTCCTCGAAAAAAAAATCTTCATAATTCCATTTGCCCGACATTGCATTTGTATAACCCATTTGTCCAGTCCCCGCATCTGGCATAATTATAATCATAGATGTGGCAATTCCAGAATTTATAGCTTTATCAGTAGTATGGAGTACTTCTCCGAATTGTATCCATGCACTTTGATTATCTCCTAATCCGTGAAGTAAATACAAAACCGGGTAACTTCTATTTGAGTTTTCATAATCTGGAGGAAGATATACTGCGAACTTACGGTCACCTTTTAGTATTTTACTACTTATTATGAGTTCGTCAATTACTTTTCCATTTTGTCCAAAGACAATTGAATATGAAATAAATGTGAGGAAAATAAGATAAAATGATTTCATTTTTGTAAGAAAGTTTGGGTTGGAAATTACAAAAAATTCATATTAGATTTATTACATTGTATATAACGAATGTTTTTATCAAAATTTTAATCACTAAAAAAATAGGATGAGCCTTTTTTTAAAACAAAATGAAACATTACTTTTTTGCTTTTTTCTATTTTTTAATTTCCAACTAATTTCTGGGCAAAAAAAAATAAAGGCCATGTCCTATAATGTCAGATATGAAAATTTTGATGACGGGGAAAATCAATGGGATCAAAGGAAGAAAACACTAATCGATTATTTAAAAAGTAAATCTCCTTCCATAATAGGCATGCAAGAAGTCATAAGCACTCAGCTTTTAGACCTAAATTTTTCTCTATCCGAATATTCATTTGTTGGCATTGGACGCGAGGATGGGAAAATTAAAGGAGAGTTTTGCCCAATTTTTTTTAATAAATATAGATTTGAATTGATCGAAAGTGAAACTTTTTGGTTATCTGAAACACCAGAAAAAATATCTGTAGGATGGGATGCTGCACTAGAAAGGATATGTACATATGTAAGATTAAAGGACCTTGAAAATAATAGAGAATTTTGGGTATTTAATACCCATTTTGATCACATTGGTGTTAAGGCAAGAAATGAATCAGTCGAATTAATTTTAAAAAAAATTAAAGAAGTCAACAATGAAAAAATTCCAATTTTGATAACAGGGGATTTTAATTTGATACCTGAAAAAAAACCTATTAAAAGGCTTCAATCACTTTTTCAAGACATCTTAGCTGATCTAAATATTGGAGACCCCAAATATGGAACATTTAATGGATTTAAAGAACAAGTTGATTCTCCACAAAGAATAGACTATATTTTTCAAAACGGATTTAAAGTATTAAAATCCGAACATCTTTGGATCAAAACACCTAAAGGTTTATGGGCTTCAGATCATCATCCTGTTTATTTAGAGTGCCTATTCAAATAATTGCATTTATTTTAAATAAAAAACTTATTTATATTAGTAAATAAATATTTAGATCATGAAAAGTTTGCTTTCAATATTATTATTAATTTTTGTCTCAAAATTTACAAATGCTCAAAAATTTAGAGGACTTGATAAAAGTCCACTAGACATGATTGAGTATCCGGCTAGGGGCGGAAATACTTTAGCTAGAATATTATATGGAAGGCCACAGCTTAAGGGTAGAGATATTACTAGACTTGTACCTGAAGGGCAACTGTGGAGATTTGGAGCTAATGAGGCTACAGAATTGACATTATACACTCCAATGAAAGTTAATAACAAACAAACTCCGGCTGGCTCTTATACAATGTTTGCTATTCCAAGAAATGATCAAATAACTATTATTATCAATTCTGCAACTCACATTTGGGGTACTTATTATGATGAAAAGATGGATGTGGTTAGAGTGACTGTACCTCTAAGACAAGTAACCGAATCTATTGAAGCGTTTTCAATGGCATTTCAAAAAAGTAATACAGGTATTGACCTTCATTTTGGATGGGGTAATTACAGAGGAACTCTGCCCTTTTCAAAATAAGAGTAACTCTTAATTCAGCACTTTGTCCAATGCCTTTTCTAACATTTGTTCCAAAACATGATATCCTTTTGCTGTAAGATGTACCCCATCATTTGAATACTCTTTAATCATTCCATTATTGCCATCATTTAAGGCTTTAAAATAGTCCAAATAAAATGCACCGCTTTTTTTTGCAAAATCCTCTATCATAGAATTTAACTTTGGAATTTTAATATTTGGTTGTTTACCCGGGCTCCACGGGTAATCATATGCAGGCAAAACTGAGCACAAAATTACTTTTATACCATTAGCCTGTGCAATTTCAGTCATCGATTTTAAGTTATTAGCAATCATTTTTAATGTGACGGGTCCAGTGTTACCCGCAATGTCATTTGTTCCTGCTAAAATGACAACAACATCGGCATTAATATCGACTACGTCTGCTCTAAATCTTACCAACATTTGTGGAGTAGTTTGACCGCTAATACCCCTATTGACATAATCTTTATCCCTGAAAAAATTTGGATTGGTTTGTAACCAGCCAATGGTAATTGAGTTACCCATGAAAACAACTCTATTTTTATTTTTCTTCATTTTAGGGAGATTAGTGTTAAGTTCTTCAAATTGTTTAAAATTTGGCCAATCCATAGGATTAGGGTCTTGAGCAATTGTAGTTATAAATTGGAAGATAATTACCATAAAAGTGAGTACTCTAAGTCTAATTTTCATTTGTTCTGTTTAAAATAAAATTAATAAAATTTACTATATTGATTAAGGCAAGTGGTTTCCAAATCAAACATATGTATTGGTTTACTTACATTATACATTTATGAGAAAAATAATTTTCAAAATTTTATTTTCGATTTTTTTAATTGGACCTTATTTAAAGGCTCAAAAATACTTACCTAGTTCAGAAAATTTAAAAGCACGCGAATGGTTTCAAAACGCACGTTTTGGACTTTTTGTTCATTGGGGCGTTTACAGTATTTTGGGTGATGGTGAGTGGGTTATGAATAATCAAAATATTAGTATTTCTGAATATGAAAAACTTCCTACTTTTTTTAATCCAATTGATTATGATCCTGTTGAATGGGTCTCAATGGTAAAGGAAGCAGGAATGAAATATATCACAATTACTAGTCGTCATCATGACGGGTTCTCTATGTTTGATACAAAAATGAGCGATTATAACATAGTACAAAGCACTCCCTACGGAAAAGATATCATTAAACTTTTAGCAGAGGAATGTAGAAAACAGGGAATCAAGTTATTCTTTTATTATTCCCTACTTGACTGGAATAGGGATGATTATTTTCCAAGAGGCAGGCATGGAAAAGGCATAGCCGGGAGGGGCGAAGGGAAATGGGAAAGCTACATTAAGTTCATGAAAGGACAAATTAGAGAATTATTAACCCAATATGGCGAAATTGGAGGTATATGGTTTGATGGTCATTGGGATCAACAAGAATTAGAGGGGACAAAACTTGGAAAAAGTAAAGTTAATTGGCACTATGACGAGATTTATGGGATGATACATGAGTTACAACCTCAAGCATTAATTGGTAATAACCATCATATAGGTGTAATAAATGGCGAAGACTTTCAGATGTTTGAAAAAGATCTTCCAGGAAAAAATACTACTGGTTTTGGAACTCTAGAAGACCAAATAGGCAGCCTTCCACTCGAAGTATGTGAAACTATAAATGGTTCATGGGGATTTAATCTTCAGGACCGTAAGCACAAGTCTAACAAAGAACTAATTCACTATCTAATAAGAGCTGCAGGTTATGGGAGTAATTTGCTATTGAATGTTGGTCCTATGCCAAATGGAGAAATTCAATCGGAACATAAAACTTCTTTAAAAGTAATAGGTAAATGGCTAAGTGACAATGGAAATACAATATATGAAACCAGAAAGGGCCCATTTATGCCAAATGAAAATTTTGTAAGTACGCAAAAGGGTAATAGTATTTATTTACATGTTTTAAATCCTGAGTTAAAAATTCTGCAAATGAATAAACTGCCAAGTCAAGTTAAATCAGTTAAGATTTTTAATTCAAAGAAAAGTCTAAATTTTAGAAATGACAGATTTGGATTTATTGTTGATATGGGTAACAACATGTTAGATCCTATTGATACAATTATTGAAATTCAAATTAAATAGAACATCAAATTTTAATTAATATTTTAAATGAGTAAGTTATATTTAATCAAAAGGGTTTTAATTTTTATTTTTTTCTTAAGCATATTTTTAAAATGCGGGAAAAAAGAAAATGTTATTAGTCCTGTGCTACCTCTACCAAACGCAAATCAGATTGCTTGGCAAAAAATGGAATACTACGCTTTTATTCATTTTAACATGAATACTTTTACAAATAAAGAGTGGGGTTTTGGAGATGAGAAACCAATCCAATTCAATCCTTCCCAGCTAGATACTAGGCAATGGGCAAAAGTTATAAAGCAAGCTGGAATGAAGGGTATCATAATAACTGCAAAACATCATGATGGGTTTGCACTATGGCCAAGTAAATACACAGAACATTCTGTAAAAAATTCTTTGTGGCGGTCGGGGAAAGGTGATTTAATTGAAGAGTTATCGAAGTCTTGTAAAGAATATGGTCTAAAACTAGGAGTTTATATTTCTCCATGGGATCGAAATCATCCTGACTATGGAAAACCCGAGTATGTGCCATATTTTAGAAATCAATTGCGTGAGCTGTTAACCCAATATGGTGAAATTTTCGAAGTATGGTTTGATGGTGCAAACGGCGGAGATGGTTATTATGGTGGAGCTAATGAGGTAAGAAAAGTAGATAAAAGAACATATTATGATTGGTCTAATACGATTCAGATTGTAAGGGATTTGCAACCTAAGGCTGTCATATTTAGTGACGCAGGACCCGATATTCGCTGGGTTGGTAATGAAAAAGGGTACGCTAATGAAACTACATGGTCACCTATATATAAAGATAGTCTGTATCCAGGTATGCCAAATTTTAATGAGTTTTCTTCTGGTCAAGAAAACGGCACCCATTGGGTTCCAACAGAAACTGATGTTTCCATACGCCCGGGATGGTACTACCATCCAGAAGAGGACAGCAAAGTTAAATCTTTATCAAAACTGGTAGATATTTATTTTAATTCTGTAGGTCTTAATAGTTCTTTACTACTTAATTTACCTGTTGATAAACGTGGTTTAATCCATGAAAATGAAATTGCAAATTTAAATCAACTTTCATCTTATTTAGATCAGACTTTTTCAAAAAATTATTTTTACAACCAAAACATTGAAGTTTCCTCATTGGTTAGGGGATTTGGAAAAAAAAATTTAACCGATGAAAACCAGAATACTTATTGGGTCTCAAATCCAAATGATCTAAAGCCAAAGTTTACTATAACTTTTGAATCACCTGTTGAAGCTAATACTTTTATGGTTCAAGAGTACATCCAACTTGGTCAACGGATTAAAGCGTTCTCTTTCGAAATAATGACTGATGGAAAATGGGAAAAAGTTTATAAAGGAACTACTGTAGGAAATAAAAGGCTGATCCGATTTAAATCAAAAAGTATAGATGGTATTAGATTTTCAGTCTCAAAATTTAAAAAACAAGTAGTTCTAAGTAACATTGGACTTTATAAAGCCCCTCAAATCGATTGAATTAGAGTTAAGAATTAACTAACCCATTAGCGACTGCACTTTCATCGCTAATCCCATGTCTCCACTAATTTTTATATCTCCCCCCATAACAGCCATCATTGGATTTAATTCACCATCACGCAGTTTTCTCAACACCTCAGCTGTAAGGCTTATAGTGCAATCTGCTTCTTCATCTGAAGCTTTTACACTATTGGTATCTGAGGTTCCGTCTATAAGAATTCCAACGCCGTCTACTTCGAATTTAAGTTTTCCCCCAATTGGTTCTGATGTTGATGCCCTCTTTTCGAATTGGGCTATCATTTTTTCTAGACTCATCTTATATAAATTTTATTAAAAGTAAAAATAAAAAGTGACACGGTGTCATATTTTTTATTTAGATTAGTTAATGTAAAATAAAATATTGTGAAGTATCGCCTAAAAAAAGCAGTTGTCTTAGGATCAGGAGTAATGGGCTCAGGAATAGCTTGTCATTTGGTCAATGTCGGCATGGAAGTTTTAATGCTAGATATTTTACCAGATAACGCAAAACAAGTAAAATTACCTCGTGATTCAGTGGCAAGCAATGCGCTACAAAATGCTTTAAAGTCAAAGCCAGCTCCTTTATACAATAAGAATTTTGCCTCTCGAATTAAAACTGGAAACTTCGAAGATGATTTTGAAAAAGTAGCAGACGCCGACTGGATTATTGAAGTTGTTATAGAGCGTCTTGATATAAAAAAAGAGATTTTAAAAAAAGTTGATCAGTTCAGAAATGAGAAAAGTTTAGTAAGTTCCAATACATCAAGTATCCCTATTAAACTTCTATCCGAGGGACGCTCAGAATCATTTAAATCTCACTTTTGTGGGACACACTTTTTTAATCCAGCTAGATATCTAAGGTTGTTAGAAATTATCCCTACTGAAAATACTTTACCTGAAGTTACTAAATTTTTTATGGATTTTGGAAAAATTACCTTAGGTAAACAGACCGTTTTATGCAAAGATACTCCTGCATTTATTGGGAATCGTATAGGTGTAATATCAGGAACAGAAATTACCTTACTTACAGTAAAATATAAATTTAAAATAGAAGAAATTGACGCCATGACAGGCTCTTTAATCGGAAGGCCAAATACGGCAAGCTTTAGATTACAAGATTTAGTTGGATTAGATACTGGTGATAATGTAAGCCGTTTTGTAATAGAAAATGTTAAAAATGACAAATACATTAATTCATTAAAAAAGATGCCAGAGCCCAAGTTTATGAGTTTCCTTTTAGAAAATAAATTTCTTGGAAATAAAACAGGCAAAGGATTCTATGAAAAAACCAAGAAAAAGGATGCTAAAGGCAAAACTATAATCAATGCATTAAATCTGGAAACCCTTCAATATGAGTCTGCCATAAGTCCAAAATTAGAAATTATTAAATCAGCCAAGGGGATTGGATTAATGAATAAAAGGTTAAATTATCTTATCGATGGTAACTCAAAAGAACAAAAGTTTTTCAAAGACTATTTTGCAACCCTGTTGGAATATTCTGCTTCAAGAGTTCCTGAAATATCAGACCAGTATTATCCAATAGATGATGCAATGCGAACTGGATATGTATGGGATTATGGCCCTTTTGAATATTGGGACTTATTGGGGTTGGATAAGGGTATTGAACTTATAAAAGCCAAAGGAGGATCAATTCCAAAATGGATTATTGATCTCAAAGAATCTGGGGGAAACTCATTCTATAAATTTGAAAACGGCCAAAAGAAATACTTCAATGTTCAATCTAGAAAATATGAATTATTACCAGGGAGAGAGTCCTTTATAATCTTAGATAGTTATCGTAAAAACTCTCCAGTATTAAAAAACAGTGAATGTGAAGTTCATGATATAGGAGATGGGGTTTTATGCTTTGAGTTTACAAGTAAAAGCAATTCAATTGGAGAGGGCATAGGAAAAGGTTTGTATGAAATTATAGAAATTGCTGAGCAAGGACAGTGGAATGGTCTTGTAATTGGTAATAATGCAAAACAATTTTCTGTTGGCGCTAATTTGATGAATATTGGAATGTTAGCAATGCAAAAACAGTACGAAGTCCTAGACAAATTTGTTTCTGATTTTCAAAAAATAAATATGAGAATTAGAACCTCTAAAATACCTGTTGTAGTTGCAACTCAGGGCTATGTGTTTGGAGGAGGATGTGAAATATCAATGCATTGTGATGCTGGAGTCTATGCTGCTGAATCTTATATAGGTTTAGTTGAAGTTGGTGTAGGTCTTCTACCTGGTGGTGGGGGTACAAAGGAATTTGCTCTTCGAGCATCAAATGATTTTTTTGATGGAGATGTTCAAACCCCAACACTTATAAAATATTTCAAGTCAATTGCAACGGCCGCAGTATCCACTTCAGCTCATGAAGCATATGATTTAGGATATCTAAACAGAGAGCGTGATTTTGTGTCTGTTAATGCTCCTATGAATTTGATATTAGCTAAAGAAAAAGTTTTGGAGTTATCAAAAAACTATATGCCTCCTTCATATAGAGATGATGTTTATGTTTTAGGAAGAGGAGGAGTAAGTGTTCTTTATTCTGCTATTAATGAGTTTAGAATGGGAGAGTACATGTCTGATTATGATGTTGAAATTGCTCGTAAAATTGCTAATATAATTTGTGGAGGAGATTTAACATCACCACAAAAAGTTAGTGAAAAATATTTATTAGAAATAGAACGTGAAGGATTTATGAGCTTACTTGGGAATCAAAGAACTCTAGATCGAATTCAATATTTATTGATTAACAACAAACATTTAAGAAACTAAATAATGGAAGCATATATTGTTAAGGGATATAGATCAGCTGTAGCTAAATCAAAGAAAGGAGGATTTAAAAATTATCGCTCAGACGATTTAGCGGTAGATGTTATAAAACATTTGATGGAATCAGTAAATAAAATTGAACCTAAACAAGTTGACGACGTTATTGTTGGTTGTGCAAATCCAGAGGGAGAACAGGGACTTCAGATAGGTAGATTAATCTCTGCAAGATCTCTGGGTAATGAAGTTGCAGGTATAACAATTAATCGGTATTGTGCATCAGGGCTTGAAGCAATAGCTCTTGCAGTTGGGAAGATAAAAGCGGGTTTTGGAGAGATTTTCATTGCAGGGGGTACCGAAAGTATGAGCATGATTCCAATGACTGGTTATAAATTAGCACCAAGTTATAAAGCAAATATTGAAAATATTAATTATCACATAAGTATGGGTCATACTGCTGAGGCAGTTGCAGAAAAATACAATATTAGCAGAGAAGATGCTGATAAATTTTCTTATGAATCCCATAAAAAGGCAGGTGAAGCTATAGATTCAGGAGTATTTAAAAACCAAATTATTCCAATAAATGTCAATGAAATTTTTGTAGAAAATGGATTGCGTAAGACAATCACAAACTTGGTAGATACAGATGAAGGAGTTAGAAGAGACACAACACTAGAGGGACTTGCAAAATTAAACCCTGTTTTTAAAAAAGAAGGAGTTATAACTGCTGGAAATGCCTCTCAAACTTCAGATGGAGCAGCATTTGTTTTAGTTGTTAGTGAATCAATAATAAAAGAATATAATTTAAATCCTATCGCTAGATTGGTATCTTGTGCAGTTGGTGGTGTAGATCCATTATATATGGGAATAGGTCCTTGTGTTGCAATACCAAAAGCATTAAATCAAGCAGGCCTAAAATTAGAGGATATTGATTTAATAGAGTTAAATGAGGCGTTTGCAGCTCAGGCATTAGCTGTAATTCAAGAGGCTAAACTTGATCCTAAAAAAGTAAATGTCAATGGCGGTGCTATTGCCCTTGGTCATCCTTTAGGTTGTACAGGAGCAAAATTAAGCATTCAGCTCTTAGATGAAATGAAAAAGAGAAATAAACGTTATGGTATGGTAACAGCATGTGTTGGTGGGGGGCAGGGGATCTCAGGAATTTTTGAACGTTTATAAAATGAATGAACCAATAAGTATTTTGGGCAAGAGAGCTTCTCAAAAAGAGCAAGTTCGAAAGCGTTTAATGAAAGAGGCTTTACTTTTGTTTTCCAAAAGGGGTTTAGAAAAAACAACGGTTTCAGATATAGTTCAAAAAAGCCAGATAGCAAGAGGTACATTCTATAATTATTTTACTGATACACAAAGTCTTTTTGACTGCCTTATTGATGAGCTAAACAAAAAGATTAAATCTGCTATTCAACAAACAAGACGTGAAAGTAAAAATGTTTACGACTATCTATATGGAACATTTAAAAGCTATTTTGACCTCATAGGAACTAAAGAAATGATCCAGTTTCATATTTTAAATCAAGCTCAAATACGCCAAAGTTCTTACCAAAGTGATATAATTAAAACTATAGTAAAGAATTTAAATAGAGATCTAAAATCTGATTTAAAAATAAAAGCATTCACTGAAAAGTATGAGTTTCTTCTCCTAAGTTTTATGCTAGTTGGCTCACCACCAGAACTTTTTTTAGCTACACATACTTCGAATATTAACTTTAGTAGTGACCAATTAGCCACGTTTCTAACTAAACTTTTTCATAAAGTATTAATGGAATAATTTAATTTACACTTTTTTAACAACGTAGGTTACAATGCCCCAAATAACTAATTCATCCTCTGCATTAACTTTTATCGGCTTATAATTTTTATTTTCAGGCATAAGATATACGCAATCAACCTCTACTTTAAGTCGCTTTACTGTAAAAGCTCCATCAATAAAGCATACAGCTATTCTATCATTTTGAGGTTCTATGCTCCGATCAATTACTAAAAGATCACCATTGTCAAGACCCGCACCTTGCATTGATTCTCCGGAGACCCTCGCATAGAATGTTGATTCTTCATTTCGAACTACCTCCTGATCAATACTAATCCTTAACTCTTTGAAATCATCAGCAGGGGAAGGAAATCCTGCAGAAATTCCTTCTTCTACTAAATGCATTCTTTTTTTCTGTTCTTGATTTGGATGAAAAAAAATTAATTTCTGATTATGCATAGGGCTATTTTACCGTAATTATTTCACTAAGTTCTGTTGTAAAACGACTTGACAAATATTGCTGTTTCATTTTCCAAGTACGATTTAGGTCTTGATTGGCCAGCTTTATTTTGTGTGGGCCGAAGCGTTTATGAATTTTGTCCACACTCTGCATTATAGAAATATGCTTGACATTATTGTTGTCAAAAAGGCTCAATTGACGCTTTGTTGTGGGAGTAAGACCCATAATCATTACACCTGCTTTTTTATAGGAAATACCTTTTTTAAAAATTTTTTTTAGTCCAATTACTGCGTATTTACTTAGCATGATATTGGAATCTGTTATGTAAGGAAGATTAAGGACATAGCTATTTTGATAGGGAGCAGTATTTTTCTTGTGAGGATCACTCTTGATAAATACTAACATCGTACTGCAACTACTCTGCTGCTTTCGCATTTTTTCAGCACAACTACTTGCAAATGTTGAAATGCGTTCTTCTAAATCCGAGAAGTTACTTATGGTACCTTCAAAGCTACGAGTAGTGGCAATACATTTTTTTGGTGGTTGAATTTCCTCCAATTGAATGGTAGGAAGACCCATTAGATCTCTTTTTATTCGGACTCCTACCACAGACATATGTTTTTTAACCCAGTCTTCAGATAATAGAGTGAATTGCCATGCATTTTCAATACCTAAATATTCAAGCCGTTTTTTATGTTGACGTCCTATACCCCAGACGTCACCTATTCTTGTCCATTTTAATGCCTTAACTCTTTTTTTCTCATTATTAATGCAATAAACACCTCCTGTATTTAAACTAAATTTTTTAGCAATTTTATTAGCTATTTTTGCCAAAGCCTTACTTGGCGCTATTCCTATTGAAATAGGTATCCCTGTCCACTGTTGGATCTGTTTTTTCATTCTCATTCCTTCTCCTTCTAAATCAAAGAAATCAAAGCCATTAAATTCCAAAAAAGCTTCGTCAATACTGTAGATCTCAACATTCGGAGTAAACTTTTCCAATATAGACATCACCCGATTACTCATGTCACCATAAAGAGGATAGTTGGATGAAAAAACTTTTATCCCTTGTCTTTTAAATTGTGCCTGATATTTAAAAGCAGGAGCTCCCATAGGAATACCCAATGTTTTTGCTTCGTTGCTTCGAGCAATAACACAACCGTCATTATTTGAAAGGATTACAATGGGTTTTCCTTCCCACTGTGGCTGAAAAACACGCTCACACGACGCATAAAAGTTATTACAATCTACTAATGCAAACATGTAGAAAAGGTATTAAAATGTTTGCATTTGAAAACCTGATTTTTAGAAAAGTTCTTCACTATTCTATTTCATTTTTAAATAAAATTTGTCTAAAAAAACTATTTTTATTCAAATCCAAAGACACTTAAGGCAAAAATTGTAATTTTGTAATCAAGAATTTGTACTGACTCAACTACATGGATAATTATTCATTCCTGAACACTGCTCATACAGCATATTTCGCTGATTTGTATGATCAATATTTGCAAGATCCAGACAAAGTTGAGCCTAGCTGGAGAGCTTTTTTTCAAGGCTTTGATTTTGGTTTGGAAAGTAATGGAATAAATGAATTGATAGCTTCAAATGAAACTAAAAATGTTGAAATACCCGAACATTTACAGAAAGAATTTAAAGTAGTTAAACTAATTGACGGATACAGAACTAGAGGTCACTTGTTCACTAGAACAAATCCAGTAAGGGAACGCCGAAAATATCAGCCAACGTTAGACATTGAGAATTTTGGACTTTCAAATGAAGACCTGTCAATTGTATTTAATGCAGGTGAAATAATGGGAATTGGTCCAAGTTCTTTAAATGATATTATAAAACACTTACAAAGAATTTATTGCAGCTCGATTGGTGTAGAGTACATGTATATTAGGAATCCAGAAAGAGTTAATTGGATTCAGCAAAGATTGAATGTAAATGATAACCATCCAGAATTTTCGATAGAAAAGAAAAAAAATATTTTAAAAAAATTAAATCAAGCAGTAAGTTTTGAAAACTTTTTACATACTAAGTATGTTGGCCAAAAAAGATTTTCTTTAGAAGGAGGTGAGTCACTGATACCCGCACTTGACGCCCTAATTTTAGAAGCTGATAATTTGGGTGTTGAAGAATTTGTAATGGGAATGGCTCATAGAGGAAGATTGAATACTCTAGCAAATATTTTTGGAAAATCAACAAAAGATATTTTCAGTGAGTTTGACGGTAAAGATTATGATGACGAAGTATTTGATGGCGATGTGAAATATCATCTAGGGTGGACTTCAAAAATAGACCCAAATAATGATGGAAAACAAATTAATATAAGCCTAGCCCCAAATCCTTCACATTTAGAAACTGTAGGAGCTGTTGTCCAAGGAATTGCACGAGCAAAACTCGATAACAACCATTCAGGCGATAGTTCGAAAGTACTCCCAATACTTGTTCACGGTGACGCTGCAATCGCGGGACAGGGGCTTGCATACGAAATAGTTCAGATGGCTGCTCTAAAAGGATATTCAACAGGTGGAACTATTCATATAATTGTTAATAATCAAATAGGTTTCACAACAAATTATTTAGATGCACGATCAAGTACATACTGCACAGATGTTGGGAAAGTTACATTATCTCCGGTTATGCACGTTAATGCGGACGATGTAGAAGCGGTGATTCATGCAGTTCTTTTTGCTTTAAATTATAGAATGAAGTTTAAAAGCGATGTGTTTATTGACCTTCTTGGTTACAGAAAATATGGTCATAACGAAGGAGACGAGCCCAGATTCACACAGCCCAAACTTTATAAAAATATTTCCAAACATCTAAATAGTAGAGATATTTACGCAAAAAAATTAATTGAGGAGGAGATAATTGAAAAAACTCACATAAAATCTTTAGAAAAAGAATACAAGGAATTTCTTGAAAAAAATCTTGAAGACTCAAGGAAATTAAGTAAAACTTTTATTAATCCTTTTATGTATGATGAATGGAAAAACATAGCACCATATTTAGAAAGGGTTGATGAGTTTGCGATGAAAAAACAGGTAACTACAAAAGTTGATAGGAAAACCCTTGAGAATGTTGCCAATGCAATTTCAACGCTACCCAGCTCTAAAAAATTTTTAAGAAAGGCTGAAAAACTTATCTCTGAAAGAAAAAAAATGTTTTTTGATTTAAAAACTTTGGACTGGGCCATGGGAGAACTTCTTGCATATGGAACGTTGTTATTAGAAGGACACGATATAAGACTTTCTGGACAGGATGTTGAAAGAGGTACATTTTCACATCGTCATGCCATTTTAGTTGATGAGAATTCTGAGGAAGAAATTATTCTTTTAAATAATATTGATAAAGAACAAGGTAAATTTAGAATTTTTAATTCTTTATTATCTGAGTATGGAGTCTTAGGTTATGATTATGGTTACTCGATGACAAGTCCTAATTCATTAACAATTTGGGAAGCTCAATTTGGAGATTTTTCAAATGGAGCACAAATAATTATTGATCAATATATAACATCAGCGGAGGATAAATGGAAATTACAAAATGGCATAGTTTTGCTTTTACCGCATGGTTATGAAGGTCAGGGAGCTGAACATTCTTCAGCTAGAGTTGAAAGATATTTACAAATGTGTGCTAAAGACAATATGTTTGTAGTCAATTGTACGACTCCTGCAAACCTGTTCCACGTATTAAGACGCCAGCTTAAAGCAAAATATAGAAAACCATTAATTATTTTTTCTCCTAAAAGTCTTCTCCGCCATCCAATGGCAATCTCTAGCATAGATGATTTCACAAATGCAAGTTTTAAAACTATAATTGATGACTCAAAGGTTGATATTAAATTTGCGGAAACTGTTGTTTTTTGCACAGGAAAATTTTATTATGATCTACTTGAAGAAAGAAGCATAAGAAAAAGAGAGAATAATGTCGCTTTAATTAGAATTGAACAATTATTTCCATTACCCGATAAAGAAATTAAAGATTTAATTTCAAAGTATAAGCACTCTAAAGATTTTGTTTGGGCTCAGGAGGAACCAAGAAATATGGGCGCTTGGAGCCACTTGCTGCTTCACTTACCAGATGTTAAAATGATGAGGGTAGCAAGTAGAAGAATGTATGGTTCGCCTGCTGCTGGAAGCTCAACAAGATTTAATAAGCGTCACAAAGAAGTTATCGACTATATTTTTGACAAAACTAAAGATAATTTTATTAGAAAAATTAAAAAATAAAGTATCATGATTTTAGAAATGAAAGTTCCCTCTCCTGGAGAATCAATTAGTGAAGTTGAAATTGCTCAATGGCTTGTCAGTAATGGTGATTATGTTGAAAAAGATCAAGCAATTGCTGAAGTAGATTCTGATAAAGCAACTCTTGAACTACCTGCAGAAGTTAGCGGAACAATAACCCTCAAGGCCGAGGAGGGAGATGCAGTTTCTGTGGGAGCAATCGTTTGTCTAATTGATACTGATGGAAAAGATAACAAGACGAACGATAAGATAGAATCTTCAGACAAAAATTTAGAAACTGATAAAGAAAAAAATGAAGCGGCCTTAATTCCAAATAATTATGCTGCACAAACACCCTCACCTGCTGCTAAAAAAATTATTGATGAAAGAGGTATCAATTCTAGTGACATAAAAGGTTCTGGAAGAGGAGGAAGGATTACTAAAAACGACGCATTAAATGCAGTCCCATCAATGGGGTCTAAGCCTGAATGGGGTGAGCGTCAACAAAATCGTGAAAAACTTTCAATGCTCAGGAGAAAAGTTGCAGAGCGATTAGTAGAAGCTAAAAATGAAACTGCTATGTTGACTACTTTTAATGAGGTTGACATGGATGCAATATTTAAAATTCGCAACAAGTTTAAAGATGATTTCCAAAAAAAGCATAACGTCAAACTCGGTTTTATGAGCTTTTTTACTAAATCTGTTGTCAGAGCACTTAAACTTTTTCCTGATGTTAATTCAATGATAGATGGAGATCACAAAATTTCCTATGATTATTGTGATATAAGTGTTGCTGTTTCTGGACCAAAGGGTTTAATGGTACCAGTAGTTCGTAATGCTGAATCGTTGAGCTTTTCTGGAATTGAAAAAGAAATTTCCCATTTAGCAAATAAGGCACGTGAGGGTAAAATTACTGTAGACGATATGACAGGAGGAACCTTTACAATTTCTAATGGAGGTGTATTTGGATCCATGCTATCCACACCAATTATAAATCCTCCACAATCAGGTATATTAGGAATGCATAATATCATTAAGCGCCCTGTTGTTATTGATGATAAGGTGGTTGCTCGCCCCATGATGTATTTAGCACTTTCATATGATCATAGGATAATAGATGGTCGTGAATCGGTTGGTTTTTTGGTTGCGATTAAAGAAGCATTGGAATCTCCAGAGGAATTACTTATGGATGGTGACGCTTTAAAAGCTTTCGAATTATAAGAATAATTTATTTTGACCATAGTCAATAATTGCATTATTTTTTTTTAAAAAATCTGCACCAATCACACCATCTATTTGTTCAACTCCTTGAGTATTTAATGTATTATTTACATGACTAAGGTCTAATAATACGAAAGCTTGTTTCCCTATATAATTTCTTCCAAGTTTGATATTACAATTCAGTGTCATTATAGCTTCCATTTTTCCTTCGCTAGCCCCTGAGGCTTGAAAGGGCTCCCCATCTTTTTGTAATTTAAAATAATCCTGAAGATCAGAATGAATGCAGCTGTTTGAAGCGCCGGTATCGACTAAAAGTTTAGCCTTTTTTCCATTTATCCTAGCTTTGCATAAAATATGTTTAGTTTTTAAGACCTTGAGTTTTGTGAAGATTTTCCCCGTCATAGCAAGAAATAAATTTAAGTTTTAAAATTTAAAAAGTATGATTAAATAGCTTTAATTAATTTTGATGAAAATGGATAAATAGTTGGATCTAATTGACACACATACTCATTTATATTTAGAGGCTTTTGATAAAGATAGGAATCAAGTTATTGAGAGAGCTTTATCAGTTGGTGTAAATCATTTTTTTATCCCTTCGATTAGTAGTAAATATTTTAAAAGGATGCTTGATCTCAAGCAACAATATTCAAAAAAAATTCATCTGATGGCAGGATTACACCCCTGCTATGTTAAGGAAGATTTCGATGAGGAATTAAATTTTGTATCAGAATTATTAAAATCGAGAAACTTCTGTGCAATCGGTGAAATTGGAATCGATTTATATTGGGATAAGAGTTTTTTAAAACAGCAGCAAGATGCTTTCCAAAAACAAATTCAATTTGCAATTGATTACCAATTACCAATAATAATTCATTGTAGGGAGGCATTTGATGAAATTTTTGAAATTTTAGACCAATTTAAATCTGAAAAACTTTTTGGAATTTTTCATTGTTTCACTGGATCAATAAATCAGGCCAATAAAGCAATAAGTTTGAATTTCAAGTTAGGTATTGGGGGAGTAGTTACTTTTAAAAATGGACAAATTGATCAATTCATAAACAAGCTTCCTTTGGATTCGATTGTTTTGGAAACAGATTCACCTTATTTATCACCAACCCCTTTTAGAGGAAAACGTAATGAGACTTCATATTTAACCTTGATTCTTGAAAAAGTTTCAAAATGCTTAAAAATCTCAGTTGAAGAAGTTGCCAGAATTACCACCAAAAATGCCATGGATATTTTTAAAAATGTTGATTTTTAATTAATATATTAGTTTACGGTAAATTTAGAGAGGTGGCCGAGTGGTCGAAGGCGCACGCCTGGAAAGTGTGTATTCCAATTGCATTGGAATCGAGGGTTCGAATCCCTTCCTCTCTGCTAATATCTTTGAAAAGCCTTGATTTTATTGACAGTGTGTTTTTTTAGAGACACATTTAGAGACACTAGAGCTAAAAGTTACAGTTCCATCATGCAGTTGATTGCAGTGTGTCCTCCTCACCAATCCAAGTGCACATTTAATTCAAATTATAAGGCT
>CENP01021793.1_pt1 | contig 23199 bp, 22 predicted proteins | sample 361281 | NCBI WGS metagenome assembly CENP01 (sample SAMEA2591122, study PRJEB7988) | marine metagenome | biome: marine biome (ENVO:00000447); feature: deep chlorophyll maximum layer (ENVO:xxxxxxxx); material: saline water (ENVO:00002010), including plankton (ENVO:xxxxxxxx) | depth 70 m | reverse complement strand
TGAAAAACAAGGGGTCGGCAGTTCGATTCTGCCTCTGGCCACAAGGTATTTGTACTTGTAGCCTATAAAACTGTGAACATTCAATTCAAAATAGCTTAAGTTTAAACGATTTCAACATGTTCAAACGCCGATGCTTGTTTGCCTAATGTGGTTGAAACCTCATCTGCATTGCGCATCTTATAATTTTTTTATTCATAATTTGGGTATCATTATATTTGTGGATAAGTTAAAAAAAGAAATAGATAGTTTTCAAAATATTTGGCATGGTGGATATAGAACAGGATATTCAAAAAAAAGAGGACAAGATAGATTAGAAGACTATTTAGCAAAAAATTTACAAGGCTCTTCTTTCCTTGAAATTGGACCTGGTGGGGGACAATGGACTAAGTTTGTTTATAATTTAAATTTATTTGAAAAAATTTACTGTATCGATGTTTTGTCTGCTGAACATAACAAATTTTGGGAGAATTTAGGAACAGAAAGTAAAAATTCTATAGAATATCTACAAGCTTTTGATTTTAAATTATCAGAAATACCAAATAATTCTATCGATTTTGTATTTAGTTATGATGTATTTTGTCACACATCTCTCTCTACACTTGAACAATATTTAGATTCACTTTTCAAAAAATGTAAACAAAATGCAAGACTTTTAATAATGTATGCAGATCCAAAAAAATATTTAAGTAGTGAACCAGAAAATAAGTACCATGTAGTCACGTATTTGCCTGAAAATAAATTTATTTATAAGTTTTCAAATAAATATTTAATTGAAGATGCCCTCACTGACTCAAATGCTGAACCGTCAGAAGGAAGATGGTACTGGATAGGAAAATCTTCATTTACAGAACTTGTAAAGTCAAAAGGATTTAATATAGTAAACGAGGATATCAATACTGATAAAACAAACGTAATTACATTATTTATAAAATCTTAATTCTTTTTTTGAATATAAAGAATGTGTTTAGTTGGAAACTTCCTTAATCTATATATTTAAATTTAGAAATAACTTAAGATAAAATCCAGTTCCAAATAATGCATTTTCACGAACTAAAACTTGATAAGCTCTTAATTGTTAAAAATAAATTGGAGTATTTTTTTTGTATCTTAAATAATTATATTTAATTCTGTCTTTAAAGCCGTGACCGTAATGTCTGACACTCAAAAAAGGGTAATTAAATTGACTTGTGGAATTTTTTTTGAAGAAAGTTTCGTTTTCTAAAATTACTCCTCCATATTTTTTTGAAATTACAGACATTATACTTTGATCGTGTCTATTCTCTTTAAATTCTTGTATCTGTCCTGAATTATAATAATCTGAAATTAAACGTGGATTTTTGGTTAAGGCTGATGTGAAAATATCAAAAAAGCTTTTTGTATGGTCATTGTTTTGAAATATTAAATGTCCACCGAGAAGCTGTGTTGAGTTTCCAATGTCACCATGAATATCCAAATTAAAATAATTGAAAATTTCTTTTGTTGTCCAATGATTTTCAATATGTTCTTTTTTACTCTCAAATCTAAGATTGCCAAAAGAAGAATCATTAATAAGTTCTATGTATTCAAAAAATCTTTTTTTAGCATTAAAATTAAAAGAGCTTCCAGAATCACAATAAACTATTATGTCATCCCTATTTAAATTATTTAATACACTTTGGATAATTCCTATTTTCCAAACATAGTAACCACCACCCCTTTCTTGGTTAAGAATATTGTTGAATTTTTTTCTAAATTGTGGCTCTAAATCAGTATTACTAAACCCTAGACACTCATCAAAAAAATTAGAATACTTTGCCAAATCAATTAAATGTTTCTTTGATACGCTATATTTTTTAGAATCACCATAGGTAATAAAAATAATTTTTTGTTTCATTTTCTAAGATATTCTTTTTTATATTTACCAAGTTTAATTCTTGAACTCAAATAAAAGTACTGCAAAATACTTGGTAAATTATTCATATATATACTCAAAGATCTTCGTGACTCTAGAAGGTATTGAATAGATTGAATAAATTCTCCTGGATACTTTAGCTTTAAATTTTTCTTCATAAAAAAATTTAGTTCTGCTTTTCTCCATCTAGTACTGTCTCCATCAATTGCTACTGTTGCCATTGTTCGCCGAATTCTTATTGTTTCAAAATCATAAGATAAATATTTTATATGCTCGTTAAAAACACTATTAGTATTTAAGAATTCATAATCTAAATGTGAATAATTATGTTCTATATATTTGCATATTCCAAAAAATTCTTTGATTGCATCTCTTGGCAATACTACAAAACGATCATTTATCCCAAAATAATCTTCTCCTTCAGGTATAAGAATTTTGTTGCTAGGTTCATGCTTGTAAGGCATAAAATAATATTGATCAAATCTTGTATAAACTATTTGTTTATATTTTAATAAAACATCTAAATGATTTTGATATAGAATGTCCATTAATGAAAAAATAATAGCTCCTGAACCTTTATAGCCATCAATCCCTGCCAAACCATTCTCAACTCCTCTTAAAAAAAATTTAGGTAATTCATCAGAATAGTTTTCTAGCAAATAGTTTCGCCAATTTATTGGTTCATTAAACTTCCAATTATATTTAGCTATATCAGCCAAGTATGTTGATAGCTCAAAAGTGTCCCCGTAAAGCAAGGCGACATCAGCATTAAGGGGTTCTTTAAGATTTTTAACCATTGATTGCCATGTAGATAGACCTCCTCTTGGAGAACCACTTAAAATTATCAAAGTATCTTTCAAAACTTTTATATGCTCTTTATTTGATTTTCAACCCATGAATATGTTTTGGATAATCCATCTTTTAATGAATATTTATAATTCCAATCAAGTAAATTTTTTATTAAGTCATTATTAGAATTTCTACCTCTAAGACCCCGGGGTTGGTTAATGTGATTTATCAAAATATCTTTATAATTTTCTCTTTTAAGTCTTTTAACCATGTGGCTTCCAACAAAACCACCTGCACCAAGCACTAATGCGTTTTTCATAATTAATCTAACCTCACCAAATTATAGCTTTTCAATAAATATAAATTTGGGAGATTATTTACGCCAACTTTGAAACTATTGCTTATACGGGCATAAGAAGTGGCGATATAAAGCCTTTGTAAAAAAAATTTTATGATCAAATAGAATTAGTTATAATTAGCTAAGGTCAAAAGGTTAGCTCAAAACTAAATAACAAGAGGTTGGCAGTTCGATTCTGCCACTGGCCACATGAACATTTCCTTTGGGATTTTAACTTATCCAGGCAACGAAAATGAAGCTAAAAAAGCAATAAAAAGCATTGAAAATCAAGAAATTTCAAATTATGAAATCCTAATTATTGGTGGTAATAATCATTACAGAAATAGAAATTTAAAACACATTAAGTTTGATGAATCAATAAAAAATGGCTGGATTACAAAAAAAAGAAATATTTTTTTCGAGAATGCTAAATTTGATTTGTTAGTTTGTATGCATGATTATCTAACACTTGATTTAGGTTGGTATGAGGGTTTAAAAAAGTTTGGTGATAATTTTGATGTGCTTTCAAATAAAATATTAAAAAAAAATGGAGAGAGGCATTATGATTGGAATCTATCAAGATTAAACCGAAATAGATTTGATAAATATATTTTAAAAACAAATCAAAAATTACTACCTTATGAAATTTCTCATTTAAGTAATTACATGTACATATCTGGTGCATTTTTTATTTTAAAAAAAAATGTAGCTTCAAAATATAAATTTGACGAATCTCTAGTCTGGAGACAAGCTGAAGATGTCGAATGGTCTCATCGTGTTAGAAGAGAGTATATATTTAAGTTTAATCCTTACTCAACAACTCTTATAGATTCTGAATTTAAAGACAATTACATGAAAAACATAGCTTCGGACTATCTAATTGATTCCATTACATATTTTGACAACAGTAAGTTCCAAAAGAGTACAGATTATTTGTATTACACACTTTTCCAAACATATCTTAAATTATTAATTAAAAATCCTTTTTATTTTTTTAAGAAACTTCTTCATAAATTCAAAAAAAAGTTAAAGAAATTTTGATAGTTGCCCAATATTATCAATTTTATACTTTGAATTTTCAACTTCTCCATACCCCCAACTTGCATAAACAAAATCGATGTTAGCTTTTTTAGAGGCTAAAAAATCATAGTTTGTATCTCCAACATAAATGGTTTGTTCTGGAAAAGAATTTACTAAATTACATATTTTTATCAAACCTTCAGGATCTGGTTTTGGATTTTTTACTTCATCAGATGTTAAGATCGAGTCAAAATTTATTGATTTAAAATAAAAATCAATTATTTTATCAACTCTTTCTTGTGTTTTAGATGTATAGATAGAAATTATGTAATTTTTAGACAAATTTTCTAGATTTTCTATAGTTTTTTCTTTAACTTTTATCTTGTCTAAATTGGTAGCTGATATCATTTTGTAATATTTTATCAATTCATAACCATTTGGAAGATCTAGATTTTTCATAATACCCTCAAGAGATAATCCTATAAATTTCTTAAATTCTTCAAAGTTAATATCTACATCAAAAAAATTTGCTGTATTTTCCCAACTATATTTCATTAAATCAATTGACTCAATCAATACACCATCAAGATCAAAACAAATATGATTTTTATTTTGCATATTTATTTAAGTAAGAATCTTCTTTCATAGCTCGTTTAACATAAGTTAAATCTTCTGGATAATCTACAGATTTAGACTTTAAATTTGTTTTAAAACAGTACATTTTTAAATCTGTTTCCAACACTCTTAAAAGCTCTATACCTTCAGTATCTTCATTTATTGATTTATTTTTTGAAAAAATATCAAGTGCTTTTTTTGTAAATAAAGTCACTCCCACTTGCGATTTTAAACTTACATTTTTTCTAAAGTTATTTGGTATATCAGATCTACTCATATACAGAACTTTCCCATTTTTATTGCTAACTAATTTTACAAACCCCAATGCTTCATTTTTGTTAATCTCAAGATAGGGAAATAGAATATCCATAAAACTCGGTTTGAAATTCTTAATCACTTTATTAATCAATACAGGGCTAATTAATGGTTCATCCCCTTGAACACTTACTATTAAATTATTGTTATTCAGTGATAATCCATTTGCAGCTTCTCCACACCTATCTGTTCCATTTTTATGATTTTTAGAAGTCAATATTACAGGTATATTTAAATTTTTAGCTTTATCTAAAATTTCATTACTATCAGTACATACATACACTTCATCTAGATTTGCTAATTTAGATCTAAAATAAACGTGTGCAAACATTGGCAAACCTTCAATTAACTCTAAAGGCTTTCTTGGAAATCTTGTACTTTTTAATCGCGCTGGAATTAAGCCTATTACTTTCACTAAGATTATTATAGAATCATATGGCAAGGCGTTTAATTGAAAAATATTAATTTTATAGAATGTACATTAAGAGATGGTGGGTATCACAATTCTTGGGATTTTGATAGATCACTTGTTGAAGATTATCTCAGCGTGTGCAAAGATTTAGAAATAAAAAATATCGAACTAGGTTTTAGATTTCCAAATTCTAATGAATGGTTAGGTGAATTTGCCTACACACGTGAAGCCACCCTCGAAAGCTTGTCTCTAGGAGAAGATTTCAATATAGGTGTAATGGTGAATGTAAGTGATTTTGTGCAAAATAATTTGTTGGATTTAGAAATTATTAATAATTCTTTTCCATTAGATTCTTCAAGCTCTAGATTAAATTTTGTAAGAATAGCAACCCACATCCAAGATTTAAATTACTCGATTGAATTAGCTCACAAATTAATTAATAAAGGGTTTAAATTAGCAATAAACATAATGCAATCACACAATCTTGATCAAAAAATAATTGAGAAATTTTCCCAAGATACTAAAGATTTAGACCTTTATTCACTTTATTTTGCAGACAGTCTTGGTTGCATGATTCCGAGCCAAATCAATAAATTAGTCAGTAGTTTAAAAAAATCTACAAAATTTCCAATTGGTATACATGCGCACAACAACATGGGCCTTGCCTTGGCAAACACTGTTGAGGCAGTTGATGCTGGAGCCGAATGGGTAGATATGACAATGACTGGAATGGGAAGAGGTCCAGGCAACACTCTTACAGAAGATGCTATGTTCTATTTTTCAAAACTTAAAACAGAAAAGAAAGTAGAACTTATTACTTTGTTAGAAAATCATTTTTATCCTTTAAAAAACAAACACAAATGGGGCTCAAGCCCTTACTATTTCCTTGCTGGTGTTAATAAAGTCCATCCATCCTATATACAAAATTTAACAAAAGATCTCGATTTTGATGTAAATGACAAGGTATCTTTGATAGATTCCTTAGGTTCAATAGATCTTGAAAATTCTCAAAATAGTGAATCCTATAATCCAGATTTTAAAGAGCAATACTTTAATTACTATTCCCTTTTAAATAAGGATGATACTCTTAATCAAAAAAAATTAAAAAATGAAAGCTTTTTAATTATTGGAGGAGGCAAAACGGCTGATAGGTATAGTTTGGAGATTGAGAAATTTATTAAAAGCCTTAATCTAACCGTCCTTCAATTAAATAATCATAATAAGATATCAGAAGGTTTAATAGATTTTAGGGTTTCGTGTCACCCACACAGGCTTTCATCAAAATTAAAAACTAGCAGTAATAAAACACCATTTATTGTGCCAAATCTGAATAAATCTATTGAGTTGGATCATCCAAACATTCTTCACTACGATATAAAACTAGAAAAGGATAAATTTCTAATAAAAGAAAATTACTGTATTTTACCCAACGCCCTTGCCCTTACATATTCTTTGGCCATTGCCTCTAAAAGTAGTAAAGTTCAAAACATTTATCTCGCAGGTTTTGACGGATATGATAGATTGGCTAATAAAAATAATGAACTTAATTTAACTCTTGAAATATTCAAATCATTTATGAATTGCAATATTTTATCTTTAACACCTACTAATTTGAATATTGAAACAAAAAGCATATATTCTTTTGATTTTTGAAAGTTAGTATATTTAATTTTAATTATATGACAATTAAGTTATTTTTGAATTCTTAATAATTAGATCAAAATAAATTATTAATGATTAATCATGCTTCCACTATTCATCATATATTGCATCTAAGAGTTTTAAGTGGGCTAGCTATAAATCATATTGAATAATTAAAAGAAATAAAAAGATAAATAGTTTTCTTTGGAGCTAAATTACTCTTTTGTTAAAAAAATTTATATTAATTAATTCAAAAAATGATTAAAAAAAGGTTAGTTATTCTTGGATTATTTTTTAAAATTTAGAAAATAATGAAAGTAATTTATTCTGAAAAGATTCAAATGTTAAGTATTCGTCAACTAATTTAGTTGGATCATAATTATTAAGATTTAGTAGAAATTCTTCAAATTTATCTTCAAACTCTTTATAGTTATTCACTATTATCCCATTGTTTTCTGACCAAAGTGTTACTGTGGTACCACTGAAGTTACCTCCTCCATAATATTTGGACAAACTTTCCGCATTTGATTTAAGATCGTCCCAGACATATAAAGGTAAATTACAGGCCATTAGTTCTTGTACAGCAAATCCTTGTGTCTCTACTCTGGACATGTAAACACCAAAACGATTTTTCTTTGCAGCTTTTAAGAGATCTTTGTTATTGTATTTTCCATATTCAAATAATTCATATTTTATATCCATTGATTCTAAAAAATTTAAAACTAACCTTAAATCTTTTTTTTCTCTTTTTTTAAAATAAACTAGACACTTATCATCTCTTTTATATTCAGCACGATTTTTGTTTAGTTCTTTTTTTGATATTACTCCTGAGGGACATACGTAAACGTTTTCTGGTTGCACATTTAAACCAAGTTCATAAACAGCATTATTGTAAGCAGCGTCTGAGGCAACAAGTTTTTTAATATTTGGGTACTCGTTTGTATATTCAATCAATTTTTTTTGGTACTCAACATTAAATAGTGGCCCAATAAGAATTTTACTATTTGAATCCTTTAATAAATTCTGTAATAGACTTTCTGAACCAGAGTCAAAATTTACTATATAGTTATTTTTAAACTTTTTTTTATTTATCGAAAAATTCGGACCTTTAAAAGTTTTTAATATATTGTTCATCCTTTTATGTGGACCAGAAAATATGAATCGTTCAGAAATTGGAATTTTAAAAATATTTCCACTGTTAATAATCAAGTTAATAAATTTTGAATGCCTGAGACTTCTAGTCAAAAATACTTTTTTTGTTTTTATATAATTAATATCAAAAAAGATGTTCAACACATTTTAATTATATCAACATCTGGCTTTGTTACTTTTACAATATTTTTTCTAAATAAAAAGTAAATTTATAAAAGTAAAATAAAATCAGAATCTCTATAATTTGATTAATGAATTCCTTTCAAATTATTTAAATTTATAAAATTTGTTTATGAGACTTTCAAAAAAAGAAGAATACTTATGTCAAAAAGACAAAAAATTAAAGAAAGTAATTGATGAAAATGGCCATATTGTATTCAAGCCTGTTAAAAAAAATCAGTTTGATACACTCGTTGGTATAGTTATTTCTCAATTCATATCAACAAAAGCCGCAAGTTCTATTTTTAAAAAAATAAAAAAAAATTTTGGCTCAGAATATTTAAATGAATACCATTTTCAAAATCTAACAATTGGGCAGATCAAAAGAATGGGCTTAAGTAAAAATAAGGCAAAAACAATAAAAGATCTTTCAGACTTATACTTGAATCAAAGTTTTGGAGATCTTTCAAAACTAAACAAAAAAAATTTAGATGATAATTTAATGTCAGTATTTGGAATTGGACCGTGGTCTATAAGCATGTTTGAGATTTTTTGCATAGGAAAACAAGATGTTTTCTCATCAAAAGACGCAGGTTTAAGATTGGCAATGAATAGATCTGGAATGATACCTCCAAATAGTGATTGGGATGTCTATACAAAGTATTCAGAAAAGTGGTCGCCTTATAAATCAATTGCCTCTTTACATCTTTGGAAATCTGTCGACTAAATGAAAATTAACTCAATGATTTAATCATTAAAAATAAGCACAAATTAATGTTTAGCTGGTTACTATAAAAGTATTCACAAGATTTTAAGTGTGTTTTCTAAATTGTAGTATGAATAACTTGATCATTAACAAAATTAAAAACAAGATCGAAGATAGGTCTTTAATAAAATATATTTTATGGAAAATGGGATTAATTAAACTTTTCTATTTCTTAAAAGATCCTATGTACATTATTAAATTGTGCTATTTATCATTTGTTCTAAATGTTATAAAAACAAACAATACTGAAAAGCTTTTAGAGTATAAATTTAAACTTCATAGACATAAAAAATCTGATATTTACGAACATATGGATCTTTTGTATACCTATTCACTCAAATGTCAAAGTATTTTTGAGACTGGAGTTAGAGGAGTTGTATCCTCTTGGGCATTTTTAAAGGGTTTAAATGACAACAATTTTGGGGAAAAAACTTTTGTAATGAATGATATTAATTACTGTAATACCGATAAAATTCAAGAATTATCAACCAAAAGCGGGATAGACTTTTTGTTTGTTCAAAAAAATAATCTTAGTTTGGATCTAAATAGGAAGTTTGATCTTACTTTTATAGATACATGGCATGTCTATGGACAATTAAAAAGAGAATTACAAAAATTTTCATTATTAACAAATAAATATATTATTTTACATGACACAACCATAGATGGGGAATTTGGTGAATCTTTAAGATTTAATTTAGATGTAAAAAAGCAGTCTGAAGAAAGCGGCTTTCCAATTAGTGAAATAGAAAAAGGTCTATGGCCTGCAGTTGAAGAGTTTATTAATGATTCTAGTGAATGGATATTAGAAAAAAGACTGACAAACTGCAACGGATTAACAATTTTAAAAAGAATAAATCAAAACACTTAACAACTTTTTTTATTGGTTCTCATAATCTTCAAGACATCTAGAACTTAGAAGTTCATTGTTACAAGAATCAATGATATCGTTTAGATTCCCAAATGTATTTTTTTGAAAATATGGTATTGAAATATCCACAAAAATAATAAAAATAATGACAAATCTAAGTATATTTTTCGGTTCAACTTTTTTTTGTACAAACAATATATAAGTTAAAAATATGATAAACATGAAAATAATTATCTTTTCATTACCAATAAAAATAGAAATAGATGAATAGATAATGAAAAGATCAAACTTACTATCTATTAATTTAAACCCTAGAAAATAAATCATTGATAGGATCACTAATATTGTGAAATGCTGTGAATAACGAATCCATTGTGTTGGACTTAATAACCAAAACCACAAGTAAATACTTAGTGTTGAAAATAATAAAGGAAAACTAATCAATCCAAAAATATTGTTTATTTTATCTTTGTTATTTAGGACTATGTAGATAAAGAATAATGGAACAACTAAAACCCTAAAAACCTCAAAAATGTTCCAATTTGAAACTTCAGATACTCCCGAAATATTTTCAATACCCGAACTTTGATGGTTTAAAATAACGGATAAAAGGTCATATATATAGTCAATTATATTTCCGGCATCATAATTATTACTTACAAGTACTAACCAAAAAAACAAAGGAAGTAAGAAAAACAGCATATCACTTAATAGCTTTTTTATTCTTTTTTCTATAAACAATGAAACTATATAAAATGCTACAAAAGGTAGTAGGGTTAATAATTTTCCAAAAAATATAGATAAGCTAAATAAGGTCATTGAAACTTTTCTTCTTTTATGAAAAAGATATATTGCATTTACAAAAATTACATTTGATGCGAATTCTCCAATCATATAAAGAGAACCCTGCCACCAAGGAACTAAAATTATGAAGAATGTATTCATAAATAAAATAAATTTATACTCTGATTTATAAATTCTTACAATAATAAATGAAAGCAACATCTGTAAAAAAAGAATCCAATAGAAATTTGATAACCTAGCAATAATTAGTTTTGAACTAATATTCCAACCGATCACTCCTCCAATTGCAGACAATGGACCAGAAGTTAGAAAAACACTATAACTACCCCCTGTAAAATCTCCAGCATTAAAATCCAAATTTCTAAAAAAGCTCACATTTGAGGCTAGTGAAATATATTCATCAATGAATGGGGGTATCCTAACTGCTTTTGTTCTTATATAATCAAAAAGAAAATAATTTTGAATTATAAAAAATAAAAATAACAATTGATTCTTGTATTTAACAAAGTTGAATTTTTTGGTTTTTACAAAAAATAGTTTTATATTTTTAAAAACTTTGTTTAAGAATTTATTTTGGTAAATTTTGAATACAAAAAAAATTAGAGATGTAATACCTAGAAAAATAAACGAGATGTCATAAATTGTTATTATTGAAGGCTGAAATCCCCCTTCAACATAATGCAAGCATTCACCGAAAGAATTTACTGTAACCGAATTACCCCTAAAATTTTGTAAATTTATTGAAGTAAAATTAGGATCTATTTGAAATATGTGATTAAAGTCAGAAATTATTTCTTTCTTAAAGTTTTTAGGAAATTGACCGCAAACTTTAATTATTTTCTCGTTAGTCATAACGTGATTATAAGAATTAATCATAATAATAAATGTTTAAATCAGAATAAATTATTATATATCAGAATCAAAAATTTTTAATATAAACTTAATGTACAATAAAACAATAAAAATTATTTATGAAAATATTTATAACGGGTATTGCAGGATTTCTTGGAAGTCATATAGCTGATCAATTAATCTCATCTGGGAATGAAGTCTCAGGGTGTGATAATTTAATTGGTGGTTACTTAGAGAATGTTCCCAATGAAGCAGAATTTTTTCAGGTTGATGCTATTTATTTAAATCAAATGAAAAAAATGACAAAAGGCATGGATTTAGTAATTCACACAGCCTGCACTGCTTACGAAGGCTTAAGTGTCTTTTCCCCTTATCTAATTGGTCAAAACACTTATCAAATATCCATGTCAGTTTTTACAGCCGTTGCAGAAAATCAGATACCACTTGTTCTTAATTGCTCAAGTATGGCCAGATATGGAGAACAAAATAAAGTTCCTTTCACAGAAGATTTAGAGCCTAAGCCACAGGATCCATATGGAATTGCAAAATATGCATCTGAGCAAACTCTTTCAGTTCTTAGTAAAGTTCATAAATTTAATTACGTGAACTTAGTTCCACATAATATTATTGGACCACGTCAAAAATATGATGATCCTTATAGAAATGTTGTTTCAATAATGATAAATAGAATTTTAAACGATAAACCACCAATAATTTATGGTGATGGAAATCAAGAAAGGTGTTTTTCGGATATTGATGATGTTGTAAAACCTCTTGTGAATTCGATAAATTTAAAAGATGCTATAAATCAAACAATAAATGTTGGTCCTGATGAGGATGTAATAACAATAAATCAATTAGCTGAAAAAGTTTTAAAAGTTTTAAATTCAGACCTCGAACCAATTCATGTTGACCCTAGACCTCAAGAAGTAAAATTAGCTCATTGTTCAGCTGAAAAGGCAAGAAAATTACTTGGGTATAAAACAGAAGTTTCACTAGATGATTCAATAAAAAAAATAGCCGATTGGATTATTAAAATGGGACCAAAAAAGTTTCGCTACCATCTTGATTTAGAGGTTTTAAACGAATCAACGCCTGAGACTTGGAAGAAAAAACTTTTTTAGAATTTTCACTGTCTTCTATTTTTTATAACTTTCCAGCTATTTTTTTTTAATGTTACATGAGAGTCTCTGTAAAACCAAGGTTCAGGAACTGTTACAAAAGATTCTTCAGTAGACTTCAGAAATGCTGCCCAAAAAGCGAATGAACTATTTCCAGCTATAAAATGTTGATATTCTAGCATTTTTGAGAACGTCGAAATTGTTTCATTTTTATCATCTTTTTCAAAAATGTTGTACTTACCATCTTCAAGTGAATTATTTTGACCTTGGGAATATATATTTTCTGCGTTTCTAAATATTTTTGAATTCTCTACCCACGCTCTATCGTCGGTAAAAACATCAAATTTTACATCTCCGTGATTATTAATCAACAACTCTAAACTTTCTTCGTAGTAGCTTATATCAAGTTGCCAGTCATTAATTACAAAATCTCTTCTTCTAATATGTATTAAAGCTTTTGAGTTTTTATTTTGAAACCCGCGATTCAATGTATGATCTTTTTTTAGGCTAGAAGTAATAAAGTCTTTACTGAAATTAATATATTTAAGATTTTTCCAGTATCCATTAAGGTGTAATTTTCTATGTTTGATTTTCTCATATTCATTATGCTCTTTTACGTATTGATATTTGCTGAGTACATTATCAATTTTTAAAAAATTAGAAGTTCTACTGTGATTCAATTTATGTAATGATTTGAATGTAATTAAGTTAAATCTATTTTCTTTTTTAAATCCAAAATATGTAAGTGGAAGAATTAATCGCCTAGTAGTTTGATTTACTTTTTTCGCCATTAAATCAGTGCTAATTGTTACGTTATATTTATTTTGTTTTAGAAAGTTAGCAAAGCTGAGTTGAAATAACTGATTTCCAAATCCACCTTTTAAATAAACTACTGCTTTTTTCATACAATATTGATCTCTTATTTAGTTACTTTTTTCATAATATTTAGTTCATTTAGAATTTCTTTAGTTGCCTTTTGTTCACTTACTTTACTTGTGTCAATAGTTATATCTGGATCTAATGGGACATCATAATTTGTATGTAAGCCAGGAATATTCTTAATTTTTTTATTTTTATTAGTGTATAAGTTTTTAGGGTCTCTTTCAATGCAAACTTTTAAAGGGGTACTTAAATAAACTAGTGAAAGATTTTCTTTACCAATAATTTCTCTTGCATATTGTCTCGATTCATTATTAGGTGAAATCGTGCTTACTATAGGTAAGATATTTGAATCAATTAAAATTTTTGCGAGATGGGCAACTCTTCTATTGTTTTCTAATCTATCTTCTTTAGAAAAACCGAGGTCTTGATTCAGTGTTAGTCTAATATTATCACCATCAATAATGTAAAAAGGAACATCTAAACTCTTAAGTTGCTCCCCAAGTTTGTTAGCTAGCGTAGTTTTTCCTGAACCTGAAAGGCCCGTAAACCAAACTGCTTGAGGTTTAAAATTTTTTGAAAATCTTACAGTTTTTTGTTTTTTTATGTGAATACCCTTATCTAAAGAATATAAAACATACCCAAAAGCGACTGTTTCATTGCTTGATTTGTCAATTATCAAGATTTGAGAAAAATCATAGATCTCATCAAAGGCACTTAAAGGAACTTTTCTTTCTAACTCTATAATATTTGTTCCAATACTATTAACTTCTAGTGATCTATTAGACCCTCTATTAGGAATAAAACCATTTTCTTCAGTATGTCTGAATTTTACTAAGTAGCGCTTGTTCAATGATAAATCTTCTTTAGAGGTCACAATTAATTTCGCTTTAAAAGAGTCAGAAAAAAGTATTTTTTTTGTGTTAGAAAGAATATCTCCTTTTGAAAGATCAATATTGTTGGATAATTCCAAACCGATGTTGTAATTTCCAACATTACTAACATTTTTACCATCAGAGTAAATTTTCTTAATTTTAGTTTTTTCGTTAGAGTTAACGTTTTCAAATTCATCACCAACTGAAAGTGTTCTTCCAAAATTTTTTGTAAAGTAAATTCTTTTATCTTTAAATTTTGAAATATACTGAATTGGTAAAATATTATAATTCGATCTTTTCTTAGCAGAAAACTTAATTGAATTTATTGCATCTAAAAGTGATGGACCATTATAAAATTTCATCTTTTCGGATTTTGATGTAATATTTTCACCTCTTAATGCTGAAACAGGAATTGAAAAGTCAACGTTTATCTTATTTTCTTTGATGTATTTATCTATTTCTTTTTTATTATTTTTATATTTTGTTTCGTTATATGCTAATTTGTCTAATTTATTGTAAACAAGAATCAATTTTTGAATATTCGGAAAAGTTTTAACAATCTCTAAATGATTTTTAGTTTGATCCGATAAAGGTTTTGTAACATCAAAAATAACAAGTGCTACATTTGCAAAAGTAGCAGCATTTGCCATATTTCTTGTATATTCTTTATGCCCAGGAGAGTCAATAAAAATACACGGCCTTCCATCTAATCTGAAATATTTGAATGCTATATCAATTGTTATACCCTGACTTTTTTCATCTATAAGACCATCTAAAAGCAATGAATAGTCAATATCAGATTCTTTTACTTTTTTAGAATCCAGATATGCAGACTGGTCCTTGGTAATGTTTCCTGTTTCAAAGAAAAGCCTTCCAAGTAGCGTAGATTTTCCATCGTCAACATTTCCACAAGTCATTATTTTTAAATAGGAAGATTTCAAAAATAACCTTCTTTCTTTTTGATTTCCATACTTCCCTCTTTATCATGATCAATTAATCTTCCACTTCTTTCAGAAAAAGAAGATTTTTTTAACTCATGGATTAATTTCGATACTGTATCAGCATTACTTTTAACTCCAGCTGATAATGGGTAGCATCCTAAGGTTCTAAATCTAACATTCTCAACTACAACTTCATCCGATTTTTTTAATTGAAACCTATCATCATCTAATAAAAAATATTGATTTTCTCGTAGAATTACTTTTCTTTTTTTTGCAAAGTACAATGGAACAACTTCTATATGCTGATTGTTTATATACTCCCAGATATTTATTTCAGTCCAATTAGAAATAGGAAAAACCCTAAAAGATTCATTCATATTTTTTAATGTGTTGAATAAATTCCAAGGTTCAATCCTTTGTTTTTTTGGTTCCCAAACATGAAACTCATTTCTATGTGAAAGTATTTTTTCTTTTGACCTGCTTTGTTCTTCGTCTCTTCGAGCACCACCATATATGAAATCATACTTACCTAAATTCAGGGCATCTTTTAAAGCTTTTGTTTTCATGATGTCCGTATAGTTATCATTTTCAAAGGGATTGACACCCTCCTTTTCCCCTTCTTTATTTTTATATACAGATAAATCCAAGTTATGTTTTGCTACAGTATCATCTCTAAATTTAATCATTGATTTAAATTTCCATCCTGTATCTATATGCAACAGCTTGACAGGCATCTTAATTGGAAAAAATGCTTTCATAAATAAATGAAGTAGAACAGAAGAGTCTTTTCCTATTGAATATAGAAGTAACGGATTAGACGAATGTATAAAAGTATCTCTTATTATAGAAATAGATTCATCTTCTAACTCTTTTAAATAACTTTGCATTTTATTAACATTGGTATTTTAATAGCATCATATTTATTATTGAATAAAGAAAATTAATCATGAAGATATTATTAAACATTGTTCATTTTCAAAGTAAAAAAAGTCATTTTTTAAATGAACTGATAAATGAATATAACAATTTTGATTTTGAAGTTGATATATTTATTCATACAAATAAAAAATCAATAAAAAATATAAACTTAGATTTTTATGATAACGGTAACGTAACAATTAAAAGGCATTATTTATTCCTAAAGTTTTTGCTTTACCGTAATAAAAACTATTACCTTACTTGGACACCTAGAAAATTAATAAAGAAAAATATTGAAAAATATGATATTTTTATATATTCAGAAGACGACATTCTAATTCCTAAAAAAGCATTTAAATACTGGCTTGATACAAAAGATGAATTGTACTCACGAGGTTATCTACCTGGTTTTGTTTTAATTGAACTGAACAAGAACAATGAGGAAATTGCTGTAGGCTTTAAAAATAAAAAATTGATTCAAAAAATCGAAATTAATAATAATAATTATCTGATAAATGATAATAATCGATATATGGCCTCTTGGATTTATGACAAAAATATGATAAAAAATTGGATTGAAAGTGGTTTCTTTGATATCAGGAAAATTTCAACAAAAAAAGCTATGAGAAGTGACTTCCTTGATAAATTTAAAATAAATAACCTTACAATTAGATATTTCCGCTATAACTATAAAAATAAAAATGGCTTTGGTATTCGTGAAAATAGTGCTTTTGGTATGAATTCATTAAGTGTGAATATTATTAATGGTTTATTATTTAAATTAGAAGACAAATTATTTAGTGATGATAATAAGATATATCATCTACCCAACAGTTATTCTGATAGTAATCATCCAGATGGAATAGGTACTGTAAAACTAAATGACGTTATTGAGATTTAATTTTTAAAAAATTTATCTAGAATATCTTTATAAAGTTATTATTAAATTTGAAATGAAAAGTTTTAAAAAAATATATCAAGATGTACTTTATGTTTCTAAAATCACGAAAACAAATAATAAAAAAGTAATTATTTTTGTAGCTGTTGTCTTGGCACAATTAACTGCAATTTCAGATATTTTTCTAATTCTTTTTTTTACAGCTATCATCACAGGTGAAATAAATGTTGACAATTTTTTTTCACCTGTAACTCAAATAATTACAAATTTTAAATTTATATTGCCATTTGTTGTTGTTTTTAGATTCAGCTTTATTTATTTTCAATCAATAACTCTAAAAAAATTAGAGCTCGAAGTCCAAGAAAACTTAAAAGTCTATTTACTAAATGAAGTATTTGAAAAAAGAAATTACTCAATTGCTGATGCTTATTTTTTCATAAACGAACTTTCATCACATGTTTCGTTTTTTTATTCTAATTTAGCTTCTTTTCTTAACAGTTTTCTTCAAATTATTGCATACCTTGTATATTTAGTGATTGCCGATTCAAGAACAATATTTACATTTGGTATTGGAGCATTGATTATATTTTTCCCAACTAAATTTTTAATAAGGAAAGCAAGAGAGTTCATGGATAAATCGTATAAGTTTTCTGTTCAGACAAACTACGAAGTACAAAGAATTATTGAAAATATGTTTTTGATCAAGATTCTTAAAAAGGACAAAGAAGAGATAAACAACTTTAGAAAAACCGTAAATTCATTTAATTTAAGTGCTTTGGGTAATCATAAATATGGTGCAATTAATTCATTTTTACCAAGTTTTATAACAATGTTTATTTTTTCAATTCTTTTAATTTTTTCTACACTGGCAAGAAATATTACACTCGATTTTATTGGGGTTACCTTAAGGCTTTTTCAATCGATTGGTATGTTCAATTCCTCAATGAATAGGATCATAAACTCTCATGTACATATTGATAAATTTTATGAATTAGATAAAAATAAATTACTTGTTGATAAAAGTAATTTCATTTTTAGAAATAAAGATAATTCAAATGTAGTAGAAATAAATAATTTATACTTTAAATATTTCAATGATAAAGATTATATTTTTGAAGACTTAAGCCTATCTATTGAGAAGGGCAAACACACCATTTTAACTGGACCGAATGGGTCTGGCAAAAGCACTCTATTAGGTCTTATTTCTGGTGTCCTTTATTCTGAAGCTGGAAAGGTCACAACCTTTAAAAACAATTTTGGCTACATTGGGGCAGTTCCACTAATATTTACAGGAACTTTGAAAGAAAATTTATTGTATGGCAATGAAGAAAGTATAAATGATGAAAAAATACTTGATCTGTTACATGAATTTGATGTATTTAAAGAAAAAGAAGGTTATAGCCTAGATAGAATTATTAGTAATAAAACATTGTCTTCAGGACAGATGCAAAAAATATCATTTATAAGAGCCTTACTTGCGGATACTGAAATTTTATTGCTTGATGAATCTACTGCTAACTTGGATACACAATCAAGAAATTTAATATTTGATATTCTAAAAAAGCAGAAAATTACAATCATAAACTCAACTCATGATCCAAACAACTTCAAAAATGTGGATAATCATTTACAAATTGTTATTGATAACGATAAAAGAAAAGTAATTTAAGAAACTAAATTATATAAATTTATTTCTTCTTTCATAATTTTATTTTTTGAATAATTATTTGTCACAAAAATTTTAGCATTTTCTGATAGATCATTTACCAAACGTTCATTTTCATTTAAAAAATTTATAATTTTGATTATTTCATCATCTTCTGATTTTAAAATTATTCCATTTTGATTATGTTTAATTATTTCAAAAACATAATCGGCTTCAAGAACAATTGGTATACATCCGTTTGACATTGCTTCAATTAAGGCTTTAGGGTGTCCTTCAAATTTTGAAAAAATTATAAAATATCTATATTTTTTGTATAAATTATTCAAGTCATCAAAATTCATTTTTCCTATTAGTTCAACATTTACATTCTGATTTTTTGACTCTTCTAGGATTTTTTCCCTTAGGGATCCTTCCCCTATAATATGAAGATCCAAGTTGGATGATTTTATGTTTTTAATTAAGTTGAGATAATTTTTTTGCGTCTCAAGCCTTCCAACAGATAAAATTTTATTTTTTGATCTCTCATACTTTTTGTTTGTATTTGATTCTTCTATCCAATTATTTACCTTAACAATTTTTTTGTTGTCAATAAAAGAAATTTTTTTTAAAAAGTGAATATTATTCTCTGATGAGACAATATATTTGTTGGAAAAATATAAGGTTATTTTAGTCAGCAGGAAATAGAATATAATTTTTAATATTCCTCTTTTTTCTTTTATCGAAAATTCTAAAATATCATATCCTGTTCTAACTATTAGTTTCTTTCTAAGAAAAATTTTTAATAAAATTGGTACCCACGAACCCATTAATTGATTTGTTTTGAATATATTTTCATTTTTCATAAATTTCTTCAGTTTAAATGGGGTCATAAAGGAACTAAGAAATCTCAATATCTTATTATTAAATCTTTTTTGTAATGTATAAATAGGTATGATTTGTATATTTTCTAGTTTATGCTGAAACTTTAAATCCTCTTCACCACCATAAGTGACAAAAGTATAGTTTATTGAATATTTATCTGAAATTTCTTTATAGTAAGATATTTCTCTATCAAAAATTTTTGATTCATACCAGTCATTTAGCGAAACATCATATGTAAAAAAAAGACTTACATTCATCCAGTTAATATTAACCTACATATAAGGCTTTAAATAAACAATATGAAAAAGATACTTGTCGTTCACAATAAATATAAATTGGTTGGTGGAGAAGATATTGCAGTAGATAATGAAATTTTGTTCTTAAGTAAATTTTATGATGTAGAGACACTTTTCTTTGAAAATAAAATTAACAATACCATCTTGCAAGTCTTTTATTTTTTAATAAATAGAAATTTTGAAAGCAAAAAAATACTTAGAAATAAAATCAATTCATTTAATCCAGATGTTGTATACGTTCACAATACATGGTTCAAAGCTTCAACTTACATTTTTAAATTATTGAAAGAATTAGATATAAAAACAATAATAAAAATTCATAATTTCCGATATTTTTGTACTAGATATTATTTTGAAAAAAATCACTTACATGGAGAAATAAATTGTAAGGCATGTGGATTAAAAAAAAGCAATAACTTTATTAATAAGTATTTTGATGAATCATTTATTAAGTCACTTATTGTAGTTAGATATGGAAAAAAATATTTTAATATAATTAAAGATTATAATTTCAAACTTTTGGTTCTAACTAATTTTCATAAAAACTATTTATTGAAATTAGGTTTCAATGAAGAAAATATTGAAATTTTAAGGAACCATATTGATATAACTAATGAAGAAAAACTTTCAAACATTGAAAACTATTTAATTTATGCAGGAAGAATATCTGATGAAAAAGGATTAGAAGAGCTTATAAATTCATTTCTAAAAAGTAATTTAGTGAATACAAAACTAAAAATAGTTGGAGAGGGGCCGAGGTTAAAAAATTTAAAAGATCAATATTATTTAAATGAAAAAATTGAGTTTTTAGGCAAATTAGAAAACAAAAAAGTTTTAGATTTAATTCGAGGTTCCTTAGCAGTAGTAACTGGTACTAAACTATTTGAAGGTCAGCCTACAATCTTGTGCGAGGCCTCTATGTTAGGTGTACCTTCTGTATTTCCTGACTCAGGAGGTATTAAAGAATTTTTCCCAAAGACAACAAAACTTTCATTTGAAAGTGGTAATTTCAAACAACTTACTGAAAAAATTAATTTATTATCAAGTGAAAAAATTGTTTCGGAGGAGAGTAAAAACAATAATGAATATATAAAAAAATTACTAGACTCTGATTTAATTAAAAAACAATTTGAAAAAATAATTAATGAATAATAATAAACTTGTATCTGTAATTTTATCTACATTTAATTCTAGTGAAACTATATCTACCTGTGTAGAAAGCGTTTTGAACCAAACTTATAAAAATATCGAATTGTTGATAGTTGATGATTGCTCAACCGACAATACTTATGAAATTTTAGATGAATATAGAAAAAATCATCCACAAATCAAATTATTCAAAAATTCCGAAAATATCGGATTAACAAAATCACTAAATTTTCTGATTAATAAATCAAAAGGAGAGTTTATTGCAAGACAAGACTCAGATGATATAAGTTATTTAGATCGAATAGAAAAACAGTTAAAATTTATTAATACATATAAGCTAGACGGATGTACATCAAGAGCATTAAAAGACGGTATTTCAATTACACCAAGACTTTCATATTATTTACCACTTAAAATTGTTATAAAATATAAAAATCCATTTATACATGGAACATTACTAATTCGAAAAAGTACGATTGAAAAAATAAAAAATTACGATGAAAGGTTTTATTTTTCCCAAGATTATAAATTACTTACAGATTTGTTAAATGCTGGTTATAAAATATTAATAATGAAAGACGCACTGTATAATTTAAATACTTTAAACAATATTTCATCGAAATACAAAGAAGAGCAAGAGTATTACGCAAATTGTGTCCGAAAAAAAATTAATCCTTTAGAAGAAATAATTAAATGATCTATTTAAACAAAGCTAACGAATCCTGGGTTGTAGATAGATTCAGGGACGAGTGGTATGAATATAACTCAACAATATCAACAAAGAATATAAGAAAGGCAAATATTCTCTGGATAATAGCCCCGTGGACTTGGAGAAAAATAAATAAAAAGCATTTAAAAAATAAAATAGTTATTTGTACCATACACCACATAGACACTGATAAATTTGATGAAAAACAAAAATTAGAATTTCGAGAACGAGATGAGTTTGTTAATATCTACCACGCAATTTCTGATAAAACAGCAAAGCAAGTAAGTGAGCTAACAAAAAAACCAATTGAAACAATCCCTTTTTGGGTAAATCAAAATATTTGGTTTGATATACCTGACAAAGAATCATTACGAAACAAATATAATTTAAATAAAAAAGATTATATAGTTGGATCTTTTCAGAGAGATACTGAAGGTTCTGATTTATTATCTCCAAAACTTTCAAAGGGACCAGATCAATTAATTCGAATATTAAATGAAATAAATACTAAAGATAAAAATTTAAATCTTCATGTTATTTTAGCTGGGAAAAGAAGACAATATATAATTGACCAATTAAAAATTAACGAAATTCAGTTCACGTATTTTGAAATGATAAATTTTAAATTACTTAATGAGCTTTATAACTGTCTAGATCTATATATTGTATCTTCAAGAATTGAAGGAGGACCCCAATCTGTTGTTGAGTGTGCTCAAGCTAAGGTCCCAATAGTTTCAACAGATGTTGGAAATGCATCTAATATTCTTCATAAAAAGTCAATTTACAATATTGAAAATTTTAAAGATGCAGAACCAAACGTAACATATGCTTATAGTAAAGTGCAAGATCTTCTTATACCTAAAGGATTTAGAAATTATTTAGGACTAATAAAAAATTTAGTATGAAAGTTAGTATTGGTACAAATATAAAAGACGGGCCTTGGGGAGGAGGTAACCTTTTTGCAAAAAATTTAATGAAAAGCCTTAATCAAAGTGGTCACAAAGCTTACAACGATCTCAAAGAAACAGATCTTGATATTATCTTAATAACTGAACCAAGAAAAACCTCTGAATCATCAGCATTTACATATGATGATGTTAAAAATTATTTAAACTACATAAATAGCAAGACAATTGTATTACATAGAATCAATGAATGTGATGAAAGAAAGCAAACAAACTATGTTAATAAATATTTAATCTATACAAATAAAATTGCAGACTCGACTATTTTTGTTAGCAACTGGCTAAAAAACTTATATT
>CENP01046606.1_pt1 | contig 23210 bp, 19 predicted proteins | sample 361281 | NCBI WGS metagenome assembly CENP01 (sample SAMEA2591122, study PRJEB7988) | marine metagenome | biome: marine biome (ENVO:00000447); feature: deep chlorophyll maximum layer (ENVO:xxxxxxxx); material: saline water (ENVO:00002010), including plankton (ENVO:xxxxxxxx) | depth 70 m | reverse complement strand
GGTTTCCAATTCTCTACTGGAATAAGGTTGACTGCAACCGGCGATTCTAGATCTGTCACAACTGGTACAGAAATGGAATCTTCTAAAACTGTGATTAAATTTGATTCAACCAAACTTGAGAAAACAACCTTAAGTGGCACAATATTCTCTGATTCAATATCAAGGACATATTTAGAGTTTGGTTGCAATATATTAATATTGGAGGTGTCCTGAGTTGTGTCCATTTTTATTTTTATCAGGCCAGAATCAATTATCACTGTCTCACCTTCAATAATTCCTGGTGTCATTACAGTAATATAACCACCGCTCTGTTTATCTAGAATAAAGTTTAGCTTCGTCTCATCAAGTGGATCATTAAAAACCTTTATATTGGAGGTTGATGAATCTTGATTCATAGTGGATAAGAATAAGTCTTTAGAATACTGACTTATCTTTTGTGAAAAAGTAACCCTACCCCAAGAGCCTTTAACAAACTCTGCATTGGTCATTTTTATTGCACCCACGTGGTCTGGAATACGAATATTAATGTTGTCTAATTTTTCTTGTTCTTTTAGTTCAACTACATCTAACCAGCTTAACCCATATATCATTCTATCTGGTACTATAATGGATCCCGCTAACATTTGATCTACAGCTGCAATTCTGTATTTACCTGGAGAAAGAAACTTAAATTCATAATAACCCTCATCTGAAGCATCGATCGCATAATCTGGTATCCTATTATAGAATTCCAAAGAATCAGACTGATTTTTTATCTTCCAAAGATGAACTGTCGAAGACTTTGAATAATATATTTGCCCTGAAATAGACCCCTGATCAATCTGGTCACCAGTAGAAAAAGCCACCTGAATACCTTGAGAGAGCTTTACCTTATTCTCATCAGATAAGTTTCGATTGATCACAACTATATATGTCTGGTTTTCAAGTAGCGAGTCAGGAAGATCAACATAAACTCTTTTACCTTTATATATTAATTCAGGTTTTGTTGGAAGAGTGGGTAAAATATGAATCGCTCGCTGTATGCTTCTCTCATCTATATATTCTGAAAATTCTAATGAGATCTGATTACCTACATAATTCACAGTGCCATCTGGTGGAGATGTTTCAATTAGCTCTGGAGGTGTTATATCTTTAGGTCCGCCTGGCGGTGCCATCACTGCAGCACAAGACAACAATAAAATAACAGCTGCCAGGTATAAAAAATGATTTATAGAATTATTGGATAAACTCAATTATCTATTGACCTCTCTCTAAATTTACAGGAATCTGTTGTTTAAATGATATTTCTGTTTTCGAAATATTCAATGTAATACACCAAACTTTAACACCCGCCTTGTATGCATCACTCAAAGCCATTGCAAACTTTGGATCTCTATCCCACATAGGGCAAAATGATATAGCATCGGGTCTTTGACAAACAAATAATATTCCTGCTTGGAATCCTTTACTGACCAAATTCATCAGAGCTTTGGCATGATTCATTCCGCGTCTTGTAATTGCATCTGGAAATTTTGCTATACCATTTTCAACCAAAGTAACCGACTTTACCTCCAAGTAAAATTTATTTGCTTTATTATCATTTAATAAAAAGTCGAATCGATGATTTTTTACAGTAATCTCTGAACGAATGAAGGTATAGGGTCTAAGGATAGGAATCTTATTATTTTTTAGAGCATAATCAATGAACTTATTTGGTAGAGTCGAGACCAGAGAAATAAGCTGCCCTTTATGCTCAACCATTACAGTAGAAAATGAGGTTTTTCGATTAGAAGCTTCTGGAGCCGGCCTAACCAATAATTTAGCATTAGGCGTTAATAATTCTTTTAATCTACCGGGATCAGGTAAATGACTCCGGTGTAACTCACCATTTATTTTGATTATAGTTATAAACCTATTGGGCCTTTCAAAGAAGGTCGCATTTATTAAGGGTCCTTCAATAATCATAAACTATTTTAATTATAAGATCTTTATCTGGCATCTGTTAATGTATAATTATTTGTAAATTTATTGTTATAAAAATCTAAATATTTCAAGTGCCACTAGTTCCTCCATATATCAAAAAATTAAAAAACTATAGGCCTGGTAAACCTATTAGTGAAGCTAGTAGAGAAACCGGTATAAAAGATATTATTAAACTAGCTTCTAATGAAAATCCACTTGGTGCATCTCCAAAAGCTATTCAAGCTATAAAGGATTCTTTGGAAAACATACATCGTTATCCAGATGCCTCTGGATATGAATTACGAAAAAAACTTGCTGATAGGTTCAAAGTAAAAGTAGCTAACGTAGTTCTAGGCGCAGGCTCGGAAGGAATAATGTCTACTATTATGCGGACATTCTTATTAAGTGATGATGAATTGGTTAGTGCTGAAAATTCATTTATAGGTTTCCGTGTATTAGCAAATGCGTCTGGAAAAAGAATTCATTGGGTCCCTATGAAAAAATATCGATATGATCTAGAAATGATGGCGACCAAGATAACAGACTATACCAAGATCATTTATATAGCAAACCCTGATAATCCAATGGGGACTTATGTAACCAGAAAAGAATTTGATCAATTCTATCAATATGTTCCTGAGAGGGTATTAATTATTTTAGATGAGGCCTATTTTGAGTTCGCAGATGAGATAGATGATTACCCTGACTCCATGACATATAGATATGATAACGTGATCACATTACGTAGTTTTTCAAAAGCATATGGGCTTGGTGGTGTACGTATTGGATATGGACTAGCACATGATGAATTGATATCTAACCTACTTAAGGTCAAGGTCCCTTTTGAGCCCTCATTTACAGCACAAGTAGCAGGGATTGCAGCTTTAGATGATCCAGAATTTTTACTAAAAACGATCAAAGCTAACAAACAAGGAATGAAATTCTTTAAACAAGAGTTAAATATATTAGGAGTGGAGCATATACCTTCAGCAGCAAATTTCATCACAACTGTATGGGAATCAGAAGAGCAATCACTTAAATTATCAAAAAGTTTATTGGCACTAGGTGTGATTATAAGACAACTTTCCTCATTTGGATGGCCAAATTGCATACGTATTTCAATAGGGACTGAGGAAGAAAATAATAGGTTTATTAAATCCTTAAAGACAGTTCTATGAAAAATATCCCATATTCTATTAATGGCTTTGACCACTGCGAGCTTTACGTAGGGAATGCAAAGCAGACAGCTTATTACTATCAAAGTACTATGGGTTTTAAACCGGTTGCATACCGGGGTCTCGAAACTGGTATTCGTGACAAAGTAAGTTATGTCCTTAATCAAGACCATATTAATTTAGTAATCACATCACCATTAGAAAAAAACACTGAGATCGGTCAACATATTGACCGTCATGGAGATGGTATTAAGGACGTGGCATTTACTGTGAATGATTCTGAGAAAGCTTGGAAGACATCAATTGAACGGGGAGCAAAAAGTGCTATGGAGCCCAAAGAGATTAAGGATGAAAATGGCGAAACAGTCCTTTCAGCGATTAAGACCTTTGGTGATACAATACATACATTTGTTGATCGAAAAAATTATAACGGTTCTTTTTTACCAGGGTTTAAGGCCATTGATTATAAAGAAAATTTAAACAAGACCGGATTAGTACACATTGATCATATCGTTGGAAATCAACCAGATGGTGAAATGAACAGTGTTTGTGATTTCTATGAAAAGGTTTTTGGATGGCATAGGTTTTGGACCGTTGATGATAAAGATATTTCTACAGAATATTCTGCTCTTCGTTCTATTGTAATGGCAAATGATAATGAGATAGTAAAGATGCCTATTAATGAGCCAGCTGAAGGACTTAAAAAATCACAAATTCAGGAGTTCATTGATTACTATGAAACTGCTGGTATTCAGCATTTAGCTCTATCTACGAAAGATATCATTAGCACAGTCAAGATAATGCGTAAAAAGGGTGTCGACTTTCTTCCAACGCCTCGGTCTTATTATGAAAATCTTTCTGAGCGGATCGGTGATATTGATGAAAATATTGAAATTTTAGCAGATCTTGGAATACTTGTTGATGCTGATGAAAATGGCTATATGCTTCAAATTTTCACAAAACCCCTTCAAGATAGACCCACTCTTTTCTTTGAAATAATACAAAGAAAAGGGTCAAATAGCTTTGGCAAGGGGAACTTCAAAGCACTATTTCAATCGATCGAGAGTGAGCAACAAAAAAGAGGGAACCTATAAATGAAATTCGTGACCTTTCAATACGATGATAATTCTGAACCTAGGTTTGGTTTTAAAAAAGATGATCAAATCATTGACATAGTTTATGCAAGTGATTGGTTTCATCAATCAAAGAACGATTCGAGATTCTTAGATATACCTTCATCTTTGAAGGAAGCGCTTGGAGATTGGACGGCCAATTTTGAAAAAATAAAGGAGCTTGATATGGCCCTTTCAAATCATGATTTACTTTTGGTTTCTGAAGGTGAATTTCAAGTAGCTACTTTAGAAACAAATGTTAGGTTATTACCACCTGTTACAAATCCACGATCGTTTAGAGATTTTTATGCTTTTGAACAACATGTACGCTCTGCAAGAAAACTACGTGGTTTAGATATGCACCCAGATTGGTTCAAAATTCCTATTTTCTATTTTTCAAATCCCGTGGCTTTATATGGAGATAAAGCTGAAATACCATATCCTTTAGGGACCGACGAATTAGACTTTGAATTGGAGTTTGCAATAATAATCGCTAACGGTGGTTCAAATATTTCTATTGATAATGCTAAAAACTTTATTGGGGGCTATACTATCTGTAATGACTGGTCTGCAAGAGATCTGCAAAGAGAAGAAATGGCAATGAATTTAGGACCTGCAAAAGGAAAGGATTTTGCAACAAGTTTTGGCCCATATATGGTTACACCAGATGAGCTCGAAAATGATTGGGATGAAAATGGAAAGCTACATTTACGAATGACCTGCCACGTTAATGGCAAACTTGTATCAGATGGTAACACAAATGATCTTTACCACTCATTTGGTAAAATGATAGAGCGTGCATCCATGAACACCAAGCTCCTCCCAGGTGACTACTTTGGCTCTGGAACGGTTGGGACAGGCTGTATTTTAGAATTGAGACCAGAAAATACAGGTGGCTGGATAAAGAAAGGCGATGTGGTTAAAATGGAAATAGAACAAATGGGCATTTTAGAAAACAAAATAGTATAATTGAGTATGCCTTTTTATCAAAAACGTGGTAAGATTCCAAATAAACGACACATTCAGTTTCGAGATAGTAAAAAGAACTTATATTGGGAGGAGCTGATAAGCAGAGAAGGTTTTAGTAACATATATTCTAATGTTTACCACCTGAACCCTCCTACTGGCATTGAAGCTGTAGGAAAAATGAATAAAATTAAAATTGCCTCATTAGATGAAGCGCACAGGCACAGACATATAAAAACAGCCGAATTGAATTCAACTGGAGACCTAGTATCCTCAAGGATACCACTCCTTCACAATTCAGATATTATTATATCTAAATCACACGTGACTGACTCAATGAGATCACTTTATAGGAACGGATGTGCTGATGAACTCCTTTTCATCCATTCTGGCACTGGTACTTTTAAATCAAATTTTGGCAATATGCATATTAAGCCAGGGGATTATCTTATAATTCCTAGAGGTGTTATATGGCAAATTGATATAAATGAAGAAATGGAAGTACTTGCTATTGAATCTTTTGGCCCCATCGAGACTCCTGACCGCTATCGCAATGAATTTGGGCAACTTCTTGAGCACTCCCCGTTTTCAGAAAGAGATATTATTACACCTAAATTTTCTGATGCTATTAATGATACGTCTATTGAAGTAGAAGTAAAGCTCAGCGCTGGAATTCAGACCTATAGTTATCAATATCATCCTTTTGACCTGGTTGGTTGGGATGGCTATTACTTCCCTTATATATTTAATATTAATGATTTTATGCCAATAACTGGGAAGATACATCAGCCTCCGCCAGTACACCAAACATTCCAAGGGAAAGGCTTTGTTATCTGCTCATTTGTACCAAGACTTTTTGACTACCATTCTGAATCCATACCTGCACCATATGCTCATAGTAATGTGGATTCTGATGAGATCATATATTATGTCGAAGGGGAATTCATGAGCCGAAGAGGGATAGAACAAGGGTCTATTACACATCACCCAATGGGTCTCCCCCATGGACCACAGCCTGGGAAGATAGAAGAATCCATTGGAGCATTAGAAACTAATGAGCTTGCAGTAATGATCGACACTTTCAAGCCTCTAAATATTGCAAAGTCCTGCATTGAAATAGATGATGGTAAATATCCTTTTTCCTGGAATGATAAATGATCTTTGACCCTACTGAGAAACCTTTTTCAGAAATACATAAATTAATGATCGGTTCTATTGTGCCTAGGCCTATCGCACTTGTATCAACTATATCAAAAGATGGAAATAATAATGTGGCGCCATTTTCATACTTTAATGGCGTTTGTTCTAACCCTCCTACTATAATGTTTGCACCTGCTCGTCGTGGATGGGATGGGCATGAAAAAGATACTCTTATAAATATTAGAGATAATCAAGAATTTGTAATAAATATAGTTTCTGAATCGTTTTCTGAGAAAATGGTGAAGTGCTCTACTGATTTTGATCCAAATATTGATGAATTTCAAGTGTCTGGCCTAACGCCAGAATCTTCAAGTAAAGTCTCGCCTCCAAAGGTCAAAGAATCAAAGATAAATCTAGAATGTAAATTAGATCAAATTGTAGAAATAGGTGATGGTACGGCAGGTAGTGGCTTTGTTGTTCTTGGTACAATAGTACTTTTTCATATTGATGATGATATATATGAAGATGGACACATTCTTTTAGATAAACTTGAGCCTTTGGGAAGACTTGCGGGTAACTGGTATACTCGACCAACAGATAATCTTACAATTACTCGTCACGTAAAACCAAAATAGGATTACACCAAGCTTAATATCATTGATGATTAGATATATTGATTCACGATGAATTCGAAAGAAAGATTGCTACCACAAAGCGAACTTGAATTTATTAAAAAAATACATGAAATCGTATTAGACTATTTAGATCAAAGAAACAAAGGATTAATTAATCCTTCAAAATCACTTTATGATATTCAATCGAAGGTGGATTTTTCTTTAGACAGACCAAGTAGCCATAAAAAAGTTCAATCTCTAATTGAACAATACATTAGTAGAGCGGTGGATACTAGTAGTCCACATTTTTATAATCAATTATTCTCAGGTTTTTCCACAATGGGCTATCTAGGAGAGGTTATAACAGCTATAACAAACAGCTCCATGTACACCTATGAAATGAGTCCTATGGCGACTCTAATTGAAATGGAGTTGGTAAAAAAAATGGCTGGTCTTGTTGGTTATAAAAACGGTTTTGGGACCTTTGTAACGGGTGGGAGTAATGCAAATCTAGTTGCAATGCTAGCTGCCAGAGATAAAGCTAGCCCCTTAACTAAACAACAAGGGTTATTTGAGAATAAAACCTTATGCGCATTTGTATCCGAAGATGCTCACTATTCCTACTTAAAAGCAGGGTCTCAATTAGGAATAGGAATTGATAATATCATTAAAGTCCCATGTGATACGACTGGACATATGGATACCAGTGCACTACTAATTGAAATAAAAAATGCTATTGCTAAAGGGAAAATGCCTTTTTTTGTTGGTGCTACAGCTGGGACAACTGTTCGAGGCGTATTCGACCCGATAAAAGAGATAAATAAAATATGCAAAGATTATGGCCTTTGGTTTCATATTGATGGGTCATGGGGAGGCTCGGTCTTATTATCAGAAAAACATCGCAATCTATTAAATGGGTGTGAAGACTCTGATTCATTTGCATGGTGCGCACATAAGATGATGGGAGTTCCATTAATGTGTACAGTTATCCTAATGAAAGAAAAAGTCATTCTAAAAGATATCAATGAAGTTCCATCTACAGACTATTTATTCCACGGAGAAGAAATGGACCTAGGGTTGTACTCGCTCCAATGTGGTAGAAGAGCAGATTCCATAAAGCTTTGGCTTACATGGAAATATTTTGGAGATTTAGGCTATGAGGAAAGAATAGATAAATTATTTGATTTAGCCAAATATGCTGAAAATAAAGTAAATAAATCGAGATTATATAAAATGATCTCTCCTCTTGAATCTTTAAATCTTTGCTTTCAGTTACAGCCTGAAGAATTGAATGAATCCGAGTGGAATGCCTTCACCGTAAAAGTACGTAATAAATTAGCTGATGAAGGTAACATAATGGTTAATTACGCAACTATTAATGATATCTCGTGTATAAGATTAATTGTTGTCAATTTCAATCTTCAGAAGCACCATCTTGATACATTCTTTGAAGATCTAGAAACAATATGCAATAAGACAATCAAAGAACAGAAGAATTGATCTTCAAGTTGGCGGGACAACACAAATCTATTTTATTTCTTTTTATTAATGGGCCACACCATGTTTACCATCTTGTAATACCAGCATTAAGATTTGCGGCATTAAATAATAAAATAGAAACAATATTCATTTCTGGAAATCCTGTTAATACACAAATCATCAATGATACAAAAGCAATCACTGGTATCAATAATTTCACTTTGGTGAATATACCTCTACCCCTGAGGTATAGGTTAAAGAATTATAAGAACAGATTATATCCTCCGGTGTATACGGGGATAAAAAAGATTATCAAATATTTAGAAAATGCAAATGCGATCATAGCCACCAGCCATAATTTCCCCGATTATTTGTCTAGATATAAAATTAAGGTACCTACTCTTTTTTATCTTTATCACGGAACAGGTACTAGAGAATATGGATTTGAAACAAGCCTTGAAAAGTTTGATTATATTCTTATTCCTGGAAAATACCATAGGGACAGATTGAAAAAAAGTTTATCCCTAAAGGATGACCAAATAGAGATGATTGGTAAGCCAAAACTCGATTATTTAAAAATAAAACTTTCAGAAAATAAAAAACTATTTAATAATGAAAATCCAATATTTTACTATAATCCACATTGGGAAATAGAACTCTCTAGCTATTTAAAGTGGAAAGAGATAATCCTACAATTTTTTAAAAAAAACAAAAATTATAATTTGATATTTTCTCCTCATCCACTAGTTGGACATTTATCTACAAAAAGAGGATATGAAATAAATGAAAAAAATATAGCTGAAGATAATATATTAGTTGATATGGGAAGCATTCAATGCCTTGATGGGACATATACTTCTATAGCTGATATCTATATTGGTGATATAAGTAGCATGGTGACAGAATGGGTCTTGCAAAAACCACGCCCCTGTATATTTATTAACGCACATAATGTTAATTGGAAAAATAATGACAATTATTATATGTGGAAATTTGGAAAAGTAGTTAATGAATTAAAAGAATTTGAGGAGGCTATCACGGAGTCTATTTCTTACAACCAGTATAACGAAATACAAAAAGTTCTAAAAAGTGAATTTATCTTTACTGCAGATAAAAGTAGTTCAGATATGTTTGCGGATTTCATTACAAAAAAAGTGTGCTAAATGTAGAAATGAATAAGAAAACCAAAATCTATTTTATCGGTAGAAAACAAGGCATTGGCTTAAGACGATATAGATTAAGTCATTTAGAGAACCGTAGGAGATTTGAACCTGAGGGAATTAAAGATGCTAAAACTAAGATAAAACAGACAAGGTTTATTCAAAATGCCGATGTCATCTGGGTCAGAGTTAGGCCCGAGCATACCAATGACAAACAAAGATATCTTATAGAAAAACGATTAAAAAATGTAAGAGGCAAAAAATCAATTATTAATGATATATCAATCTTTGATAATTATGATTGCAAGGATATTGCATTTGGCATTTGGAAAGAACACGGAATTTTGTGCCCAGACTACCTGACCATTGAACAAGATGACGATAAAAATAATTTAGATCAAATCATAAGAAAAATATCAAAATTTTTGAGGAAATATAAAAAAATATTTTTACGAACAAATAATGAGACAGCAAGCCTTGGTATGCATACTCTGACTACTTCAAGCACTAAAGATGAGATCAAAAACTCTTTAGTATCTTTAATTGATAGATGTAAAAAACATCAATCAGAAAGAAGCTCAACTAAGATAATGATTGTTGAGTTTTCTCAACAACATCGAGAGAATCAATATGCTGATCTTTATCGTGTTCATGTTTTATTCGGGAAAATAATCTCTTATTACGCAATAACAAGTAGAAAGGATATTTTTCATAATATTGATATGACATTAAAAGAAATTGACAGGTTCATAATGCTAAATGAACAATTACCGAATAAAATATCTATGCTTGAACCTGAAATCTTAAAAGCAGTTGCTTTGCTTGGTTGCAATTTAGGAGCAATAGAATTTTTTATAGAGAATAATAAACCTGTATTTATAGAGCTTAATCCAATGTGGGGTGGGCATGCCAGTATGAATGGGTTTGGCGATGATTATATGCAGTCTTATTTAAGTGACAATCGTGGAGCCCTAGAGAAAAGGATACCAAACATTTATAGTTTTATGGATTATCGGCCCTACTATAAAAAGTTATATGAACTCATTCACCAACATATTAGCCTTGTTGGTTAAGCTTAGATATTAAATAGGGTTTATTAGTAGCACTAAAGTTTAAGGTCAATTAACTCTTCATTAATTACTTTAATCGTCTTTTCCACCTCTTCGGACTGGACTTTGAATGTTTTACCTTTTGGGAGCATGAAGGTAAGATGATCATTGGCATCGCACGTCTTATCTTTACTGAATCCCTCTTTGATACTATTGTCATCGCCTATTACTGTAACTCTTACTTCACATCTTTGGCCAGAAGAGTCTAGAGCCCTGACTCGGATCGGAATTAACACAGTTTCGACTTCTTGTAATCTATATCTAGCAGTTACATCTATAGCATTATATGTTTTTACTTGGGGTAACCAATTCATTGGAAAATATATATCTGTTTTCTCCCAGGTTGCCGCAAATATACCATATGTCATATCACCTTGAACTGCCTTACTCGCCAGGTCGGAGAACCAGGCTTCATTGAGTTTCTCTCCAGTTGGTTCTGCAGCACCCGTAAAATGCCATTCATCATCCCATATCTCAACCCATGAATGATTTCCAGAATTATTATACCAAAGTGGGGTCCCCACAAATCGTGCAGGTATACCAACACTCCTACAAGCATCAATTAAAAGAATACTTAAACCCGTACAAGAGGCCATACCCGCATCAATACTCTCATAGGGAGATTGGTCTGCTTTTGGCCTGTCAGTGGAATATATTACCCCCACATTATCATAGATACTCTGATTTAATAAAGCCACAGCATTGTAAATTGAATTAGTATTCTTTATGATAGTTGAAAATCTATTATGAAAATCTTGGCGCCAATTATCTCGGCGCTCATTTAAGCTTACATAAGGAAGCAAAAAGTTAAGAAAGATATCTTCTGGTATTTTCTTACCCCACTTGTTATTCTGCCATACATCATGAGCAAGTTCGCAATTCGTAAGTAAAAATTCAGCTGATAGACTTTTTAGATCTTCTTTCTGCATATTTTTAATAAGCCATTCCATACCAGCGAGTTGCTCTTTTGGTACTTCTGTGATCGCTTTCTTAATCTGGTGTGCATTTCCCCCAGCAATTTTTAATTGCTGATCAAGATTACTTCCAAAGAGCATATTTAGGATAATCAATGATATTATAGTTTTCTTCATAGAACAAATTCAATAGTTATGCATCAGAATACGAAGAAAATTTATAAGATGCTAATTATAGATTTTATTTAGTTTTGATGATGGCAATAGATATAAAAAGTAAAATTTATCAGGCACAGTGTATTGGGAATGTTGAACCAATTGAATATATGATACCCTACCCATCAATGCGGTCCTTGATCGAAGGACAGAACATCAAATATGCTGATCAGGTTATCATTAAGGAATTGAATATTACTAACCAAATTTTCTATGATTATGTGCAACAAACTTCTCATTGGCTTGATATTTTAGGGCTAAAGCCAAAACAAAGGATCATTATTCCTGAACTCGAATATCCGCAAAGTGAGATCTTTCTATTTGGAGTTTGGAATTTAGGTGCTGTAGGTGTGTTAGCTGTGGATGCTAATAGGAGTAAGATAAAAAAGTTATGCAATACCAAACTAAACCTAGATAGCGAGACCAGCTTATTTGAAAAAATAAAAAGTTATCCGATTAATTATAAACCTAAATACAAGCCTCTCCTTGACGATGAAGCACTGCTAACCTTTGAAAATGAGAGTGGAATCCGGTTATCTCATTACAATCTATTAGTTAATACAAATGGAATACAAAAAGCTATAGAATTAAAAAGCAGAACTAGTTTGCACTGCGATTTAAAGCCGCGGTCAACTGCTTGGGTCATATTTCAAGCGATCTTACCAATTTATTCCGGGTGTATCTTTGATCGAGCGAAGCCAGATATTACTTTTGGGGATTCAGATCATAGTTATAATCTTCGAAAAGACATCGAAAAATTATCTGAATTCTCTAAAAATGATATTGGGATATGTCCAGAAAATACTGCTGCTGTATTCATAGGTAATGCACCAATACATTTAACAAGTTTTAGTATAGAGGAAACACAAGTAAAAATAAAAGGACACTCTGTTATGATGGGGTATCTGGATGAATTAAAAAATCAATCATCCTTTAAAAGAGAAGGGCTGTTTATTTCTGTTTAAGCTAGGTCTTCTAGGACTTGCTGTGCATGGTCTTTTGGCTTGACCTTGTCATATGCCCTTTCAATAATTCCATTTTCATCAACTAAGTATGATACTCTAAAAATACCTTCATACTCCCTACCGTACATTTTTTTCAAACCAATGGCCTCATAAGCTCTAATGGTTATTTTATCTGGATCAGATAAAAGTGAAAAAGGGAATTCTTGTTTGATACAAAAATTCTTTTGGGCTTTAACTTTATCAGCACTCATACCGAGTATAACTACATTTTTTTTCTTAAAATTTTTGAACTCATCCCGGAGCCCTTGTCCTTCAGTGGTACATCCGGGTGTACTTGCTCTAGGATAAAACCATATCAATACTTTTTGACCTTGAAAGTCACTCATACTAACCTGATTACCATCTTGGTCATCTAAAGTGAAGTCTGGCGCTTTCATTCCTTCTGTTAACATCTTTTTCTCCTAATTATTTAAAATGAAATTTCTGACCACTTGATTCGGTCATCATCTGAATTTAACATATTAAATATTGCTGCAATACCATCCTTCTGGCCACTCCAGATGAGAGTTTGGTGAGCCGTATTAAAGTCCACCCATTTAAATTCACAGTGTTCATCAGATAATATTACTTCTTCATACTCAACTTCAATACCAAAGACAGGCACCAAATTGACCCGATCACCATGTGCTTCATAAAATTTACTGACATGGTCTGCTACAAAAATTCTAACAGGTTCAAATCCTGTTTCCTCCTTTAGCTCTCGTATGGCTGCTTCCCATGATGTCTCCCCTGCCTCTATCTTACCTGCTACACCTTGCCATAAGTGCTCGTATATTTTTGTTTTAGCACGCTTGAGCAATAGAAACCTTATCTCATTATTCTTCCTATTAAACACATAAGCATCAATAACCCTCACAACGACCTTTGGCATCACATCCCTTTCATATCTTTCATTTTATTTAATGTTTCTTTAGACCAATTATTAAAATTGCCTTTCACTATTTCATTCTTAATTCTTTTCATGAGATCATGATAATAAACAAGGTTAAGTGTTGATGCAATTCTAAGGCCCAGCACTTCATTGATATTGAAAAGGTGTCGAACATATGACCTTGAAAATTTCTGCCCCCAAGGGTGAGAGCTTTCATTATCTACAGGACCCAAATCTTCTTTAAATTTTTCATTTCTTATATTGATTACCCCTTTTGAGGTAAAGATATGTCCATTCCTACCATTGCGCGTAGGCATTACACAATCAAACATATCTACTCCGCGATTCACTGCAGCCAGGATATCGGATGGCTTGCCTACACCCATCAGATATCTAGCCTGATCTTTTGGTAGGATACTATCACAATATTCCACTGTATCAAGCATAGCGTCTTTTTCCTCTCCCACGGCGAGGCCCCCTATGGCCATACCAATAGTTGAATATGATATTAATTGTTCTGCACTTTGAAGTCTAAGGGAGTGATGAGTCCCTCCCTGAATGATGGGAAAGATTGCTTGTTCATGGCTATATCTTTCCGGATTTTTCGAGAGCCATTTATGGCAACGACTCATCCAATCAGTTGTTCTTCGTACGGCATTTTTGACCGTTTCAAGGCTTGATTTACCAGGCGGGCACTCGTCAAATGCCATTATTATATCCGATCCTAGATCTCGTTGAATTTTCATAGATATCTCTGGTGTGAACAAATGCTTACTACCATCTAAATGAGATTGGAATGCAACTCCTTCGTCAGATATCTTATTTAGCCTTGCAAGGGAAAAGACCTGGAAGCCACCACTATCAGTTAAGATTGGTCTGTCCCAAGAGATGAAAGAATGGAGCCCTCCAGCACGCTCTATAATAGGAGTGCCAGGTCTAAGATATAGGTGGTATGTATTCCCTAGTATGATCTGTGAATTGATATCCTTTAGCTCTTCAGGAGTAAAGGTCTTTACAGCTCCAACTGTACCAACTGGCATAAATACTGGAGTTTCTATTTCTCCATGCCCAGTATACAAGATGCCAGTCCTTGCATTAGAATTAGGGTCAGTTTTTTTTAATGAAAATTTCAAAAAAACTTAAAATAGTAATTGGAATACATCTTTTACATACTTGACAGTTTGGACACCAATATTTAGTTCCATCTTTTCAAAATTTTTCATATTTGCAACTGGCACAATTGCTGTATCAAACCCTAATGCTGCAGCTTCGCCTAAACGATACTCCAGGCGATTAACAGAACGTACTTCTCCTGCTAAACCTACTTCTCCACAAAGTATGATTTTTTGATCTATTGGCTTATCCATCGTGCTAGATGCGATAGATGAAATGATAGATAGGTCTAACGCAGGATCATCAACTTTAAAACCTCCAACTAAATTCACGTATACATCTTTACTACCCATTGCAAGTCCCATTCTTTTTTCTAAAACTGCAAGCAACATTCCTAGCCGTTTATAGTCAAACCCATTTACATTCCTTTGCGGGGTTCCATAGTTTGCACTTGAAACCAGAGCTTGCACTTCGACCAATATTGGTCTTGTACCTTCTAAGGATGGATAGATACTGGTACCCGCAACCTCAATGCTTCGCTCTGCTAAAAACATCTCAGATGGGTTCTTCACTTCTGAAAGTCCCTTTTCATCCATTTGAAATATTCCTATTTCATGTGTCGCTCCAAACCTATTTTTTTCTGAACGTAATATGCGATGATCATAACGATCATCTCCTTCCATATATAATACCGTGTCTACCATATGCTCAAGCATCTTAGGCCCCGCTATGGTACCGTCTTTTGTTACATGCCCCACAATCAGAATAGCTACATTCCTATGCTTAGCTGTTTCTAAGAGTCTTTGACCGCAATCCCGAATTTGGCTCGGTGAGCCTGGGAGTGAATCAAGCTCGGAATTCATAACGGTCTGTATGGAATCAATAATTAGTAGGTCCGGCTGAATTCGTTCTAGATGATTTAATATTCCATCAAGTTCATTCGCGCCGGATAAAAATAAATTTTCTGATTTTACATTGAGGCGTTTAGCACGCAATGCCACCTGCTCTTCACTCTCTTCAGCAGAAATATAGAGCGCTTTTCGATTTAATTCTGAACAAATATGTAGTGCTAAGGTTGATTTTCCAACTCCAGGGTTACCCCCAAGTAGTATTAGTGACCCAGCTAATAGTCCACCTCCGAGCACTCGATCCACCTCATCAATGCCAGTACATATTCTATCGCCAGGATTGGTGTTTAATACATCATTTAAAGATCTTGAATCCTTTAGATCGATACGTTTATTGTTCTTTTTGCGAGTAGTTTTAAATTCAGAAAGGGTTCCCCACTCTTTACATGAAGGGCATTGTCCATTCCACTTTGGGAAATCATCTCCACAAGCACTGCAAAGATAAGCTGTTTTCTGTCTAATATTAGCCATGATGGGCTAGGAAATTGATCATCATGGCACGCCTAATCAAGTAAGGTTTACCAATCAGGACCCAAAGAGAAATACCATTGTGGTTTAGAATAACCGTTTGAATTTCTATCCCAAGCCATTTCTATTTTCAATAAAAAATATCCTAAGTTTATTTTCGTTCCCAGTCCAGCAGTAGAAACCCACGGAGAATAGTTCCCAGATACATTTGGGCCATATCTACTTGGCCATATCTTTGAAGAAAATTCATCAGGATTGTCCCATGCTGCGCCTATGTCTACGAATGCATGTCCTCGAATATTCCCGAATATCATTTTTAATGGGAAGCCGAGTGCGAGATAATTGATGAATGGAAACCGCACTTCAATATTAAATAGAGAGGTTGTATTTCCGTACCTCTCAGCAAATCGAGCGCCTCTTAAAGGCCAAGCATATTCCGTAAAATAAACATCGTGTATTAGAGTGGCATTTGATGTATCTGTGATCACTTCTCTAAAATTGCTATTATCTAGAACTCCATTGGTCTCTCCACCTCCACCTAATAAATATGGAATCCCACCTAAAAAGAATTTTTGCTTATTCGGCCCAAAACTCTTACCTATGAAACCTCTTAGTGCAATGGTATAATCTCGACCAAAACGCCAATATTTTCTCACATCTGATTTTACAGTTTGGAACTTTAATTGATCTGAGCCGAATCCAGGGCTTATGGTCACGGTCGTATTTTGCCTTAGACCATCAACGGGACCAGTAAAACCAAAAACTGAATTGTCATACACCCAACTTAATCTTGGTAATACGGTAGAATATGTGGAAGAATATGTTGTTGAATATTCATATTGCCCAAAATCATTTACTAAAGTCTGCTCTAAAATTGAATAATTAATATTATGCCATGAAAGGCCATAGTCTAGTCTTTGAAAACGACTGAAAGGCTGAGACACAATTCCTTGAAGACCATAGTGCCTTAATCGTGCAAACGAAAAGTAATCCACATTGAAAAAATTCGCGTTTTGAAAGGCGGTAAAATAATAATCCATCCTATTTTTCAGATAACCATATTGAAAAAAGTAGTCACTATTTTCAAGTGTCAATACCATCTCTGTGCCAAATGCTATCTGGTGATCACCTAGAATATCACTAAATGCAAAATAGGTCATACCGCTGGTACCAAAAACATTGCTGATCTGTAGATTACCACTTACCAGGTCGAGGGTAAACCTTGTCTTATAATCTTTTGACACATACTCACCATCTACTTTTGAAGAATCAACGGAAATTATTTTTTCAACTGCTGCTCCTTCATCGATTGTGGAATTAAAATTCTGGTACCCATTTGCAAATATCCAACCTGAATAATCATTCTGCTGCTGCCCTCTTTCCGATCTTAGATTTGACTTATGACCTCTAAGGTCAACCAGTGTCTCTGTTTCTGTTTTTTGATTAAGAATGAACTGGGTCGGCTCAACAGACCTTCTTTTTAATTTTAAAGGTTCAGCTAGACTATAAAGGTCCCACCCGATTCCTGAATAACCTGCAAAAATAAGCATATTATCATCACCTGATAATGTTGGCTGCTGAAGACCCGTTAACACATTGGTTAATGGATATGGTTGATTTTCATTATCTTCAGGGGTTGACTGTTCATCATTTTCGAGGGAATGAATAAATAAATTCCAAACCCCATTATAGTCAGCAGTGTAAAAAAGTTTATTAGTTTTATTAGCCCAAACTGGATGGGTCTCATTGTATTCTGTATCTGTTATCCTATCTATTTTACCATTTTCAATATTTACCGTATAAATATCTGTTTGGCTATAATCATGTACATGCATGGCGCCATTGTATCCACCTGAAACATAATCTCCTCGATCTGAAACAAAAGCGATCTCTGTTCCTTCGGGGTTCCATGAAGGGTAGGCGTCTGAAAAAATATCGTCTGTGATCTTCTTTGTCGATTTATTGATTAAGTTAAAAAGATAAATATCACTCGACTTACCGGACTGTCCAACAAAAGCAATTAGATCTCCTTTTGGACTCCATGATGCAGAAAATACACCATCAATATCAATTTCATATTTTTGACCTTTTCTAGTCTCAACATCGATTATATGTAATACATCCCCTTTACCTGCTTTTGCTGCAACAACGATACTTTTATTATCGGGAGACCAGGATAGACCAGGCTGTAGCCATTTTAATTCTTCAAAATCAACAGAGCGATTACCTTTGACAAGTTTTTTAATATTTTTACCGGTCATTGCATCAAGTATGTGTATATCAAAATACCCATTTTGATCTGATAGAACAGCAACCATACTTCCATCAGGAGAAAGTGCCGGACTTACATTATAAAAGTTCCTCGCTTTTTTATGATCCGTTAATTTCTCTGACATATCTTCAAGTGGGTCTCTATCCTTAACATCAGGCCAGTATTCCTTTTTCAGATACTTATGCCACTGCTTGGTGAGGTCTTCATAATTCATACCCAATGCATTTTCATAACCTTTTTCAGCATTTTGAGTTCGCTTCATAGAACGAAATACGTCTCCAATCTTTTCCCTTCCATATTTCCCTGCAATAAATCTCCAGAGGGATTGCCCACCTTTATAAGCCATGAAATAATTTAATTCTTTAACAGAGGGCATTCTCTCATGAACAGCAACATCTCTTAGAACCATATCCGCCTTGGTATCCCAGTTTGAGCTTAGATATTCAGCAAGCCCTTCATTTGACCATATTGGGACACGTATTTTTGTTCTACTAGAAACAACATTTTGCATTCTCCCACCATAGACCATATCATTTATTACGGCATGTACTAATTCATGGTGAATGACATGGCGGAATTGTTCATAATTGCCTTCAAAAGGGAAAACAACCCTATTCTTGAACAGCTCGGTGACCCCCCCAACCCCTTCGCGCATGTAGGCACCAACTACATTGGTTTGTTGAAATTCATTATGGGAGTTATATACCATAATAGAGACTCGACGTTTTAGATCCCAGCGAAGGTGTATGGATATTTGCTCATAAGACTCTTCTGCAACCTCTGCAGCAAATTCTGCGAGATCTTTTTGCTCACCGTAATAATAAATATCGAAGTGAGGAGTTTGAATAAAGCTCCAATCAAAATCTCTATACTGCATCTTATTCTTCCCAAAAGACTGAGCACTTAAGAAAGTGGTAAGAAAAAGTACTATTGTAAAAAATAATTTCATTGTCTATTTAGATACGCACCCAAACAATAATGGGTTCCTTGATTCTAGATCATTTTTATAAAAAAAGTCAATAATTCACGTTCAGATAGAATATCAGTGTAAAAATATGTTTTTATGTTTCTGATTCAAAAATAGATTGAATCTTTGAAGCGATCAAAGCACCTGATCTTTTATGTCCTTTTTCATCTAGGTGGAGACCATCTATTTGAGAATATTCTACCCTTGATGAAAGGTCATAATAATGACATTCTTTATCATTTGCTAGTTTTGAATAATAGTCATGGAATTGAAAGGATTTTTTCATACCCCCAATAAAGATCAGTTTATTGTCAACATCTTTATAACCTTCATGGGCTAAGGCAGGCGGACTTAATATAAGTATCTGGGGAGCACTCTGCATGTCTGGCCCAAAAGTTGTCGCTTGGATCATATCAATTATTTCGGAGATTCCATTTGTAATCGTTTCAATTTCTCTATCAAAAATAATTTTAAGATCATTTATACCTAGTTGAATAATGACAATATCTAATGGTGAGTGCGAGTATAAACATGGTGAGATATATGATGTACCACTCCTACCTTCAATATCTGGATATTCAACGTTAGTTGTTCTGCCATTTAATCCTTCTTCAATTACATGATAGTTAATGCCCAAAGCTTTCTCCATGACCCCTGGCCACCTGATATCTCTAGGATAACGCTCCATATACAAAGTATTAAGATCGAATGCACCAGGTACAAAGCCCCAAGTATTTGAGTCCCCAAAACACAGAATGCTTTTTTTATTCATATTTTAAAATTACAGTAGTTAGTCAGTAGCTTTGAAAAATATAATTCCTTTAATCTAAAAAATTTATAAAAAAACTTTTTAATAAAGTAACTTAAGTGACTTAAAAGATATTGAGGATTTTCCCAATTGAGGTAAAATTTTTAATTTAAAAATATTTTTTAATTATCAATGCTATCCAACGGTAAGTTTTAACCGCTATGAAGACGCCCGTCTATTTTATTTCAGATATTCATTTGAAATTATCTTTAGATAAACAAGAGAAAGAGCGAAGAGAAATGCTTTATCGTCTTTTTGATAAGATAATTGAAACTGGTGGAACCTGCTTTTTTGTAGGTGACCTGTTTGACTTTTATTTTGAATACCCCGATGTGATTCCAAAAGCTTATGTGGATTTCTATCTTAAAGCCATATCTCTCAAAAGGAAAGGTGTCGAATTACATTTTCTTGTGGGGAATCACGATTATTGGACAGGAGAATACATGGAACATGAGATCATGAATAAGGTTTATCATAATGATACCCAGATAGAAATAAATGATAAGAAATTTTATTTAACACATGGAGATGGATTACTCAGTTGGGACCACGGTTACCGCTTACTAAAGAAAGTAATACGATCAAATACTTTTATATGGCCTTTTAGTTGGTTGCACCCAACCATATCATATAAGATCGCAAGGTTTATATCAAGAAGTGGGCATTACCACACCCATTCTGAAGATTTTAATAAAGATGTACGTATTGAACTAAAACAAGCTGCAAAAAAACATTTTGATAATGGCTTTGATTACATGATCTCGGGGCATTATCATTTAGGTGAGATGTTTACAATTAATGAAGGGAAACTGGCTGTTTTAGGCGATTGGTTCTTTCGTCCATCTTATGCGGTCTATGATGGTGAAGACCTCAATATGGTCCTATGGGAGAAAGATGAATAGGTTCACCCACATAATTTTATCCATGACACTCGTGATTCAAGGCTGTTCAAGTATAAAAGGACTTTTTGGAAAAAGATCGATTGGCGACCCAAATGATCCAGATTTTTTAAACCGAGTGCAAGAGTTAAAAAGTGCATATCGCGGAGGTAATGTCAAGGCCTTAGATGAATTGATAGAGGTATACGATGATGAAGATCTTCATGTTAAACTACGTGTAGCTGCAGGTAAAACACTTGCACAAACTCAACACCCAAGAGCTTTACATGCTATCGCTGAGATGGTTGCGACCACAACTGCAGTGGATTACACTCTATTAAATGAATCTATTAATATGCTCGGAATGTTCAGTGAAAATCCAAAAGCTGCTGCCGCACTTGTTCGGTCCATGAAAACAATGGAGAGTAGAACAAATGAAGTTCATATTTCACTGGTAAAGAGCCTTAACCGTGTTAGAACGAAAGATCAGATTTTGGCTCTCTTAGATCTCTATGAAGTGGCAAAGAGCAATATGTCTAGAACTGAACGCTTGTTGACAGAAACTCTAGGAGCAATAGGTACAGATCAAGTGGTCCCCATATTGACTTCTGTTGCAAGAGACCCAAATATAAACATAGGAATTAGAAATAAAGCTGTAGAAATATTAGGGAAGAAAAATCCAAATGAAGTAGCCATTGCTTTTGCTGAATTGTTGGGAGATCCAAACACCAACTTAGAGGTCAGAGAGTTCGCACTAAATACAATGAAGGGCGTTAAAGAAGAAAACCTTGTCCTTTCACTTTTGAATACTTACAACATGGGTAAAACACAATATTATAGTTTATTGAATACCATGCTCGCAGCACTTGGGGAATTTGATGACCCAGAGGTAAAAAAGGCAGTTATTGAAATTGCACATAGTGATGACTACCCTGTAGATATAAGAAAAAAAGCTATAGATAATCTAGCCGCATTCAATGACCCTTCCGTGGTTGACGGACTTCTGCCGCTACTTGAGGATAAAGAAAACTATATTTATTATGATAATATTATCAATATGGTCTATGCATTAGGTGAAGAAAAGAAAAATGCAGAATCTGTTAGGCGAATGGCATTTAAAGCACACTTTTCCAGGAAAGAATATGATTAGATATTTATCTTGGATACTCCTTTTGAACATGATTGTTGCCGTAGAAGTGGAGAGTAAGAAGAAAACAAAATTTACGGCTACAGGCATTGTACTTGGTAAAGATGGTGAGGGACTTAAAAAAGTAAAACTTAGTCTCATGAATGAAGAGGGGAAAAAAGTGGATAAGGATAAAACCGGTGGCGATGGAGAGTTTAAGTTTAAAAAGATTCCAGCAGGGTCTTATGTACTTAAAGGAATTCATAAAAAAGAAGGTGAAGCTGAAATTAATTTTACTATAACAACAAAAGATGTCGATCTAACACTAAAAATTCCACCTGGTGAGATATTGGACCTACCTGTATTAACAGATAAAGAAATAAGTATCCCACCTGAGATGGATATGTTGCCACAGCAGAGGAAAGAAGCTGGAAAGCAAAAACTAAAATTTGAAGATCTTTTCTTTGAATACGAATCTAACCTTAAGGCATTAGAGACAGAAATTGATTCTTTAAAGAGCGTTGTAAAAGGATATGAGAAGGGTCAGACCATGCCAAATGTTAGCCGTGATATCTTAGACTTGATCAAAGTACCAGACTACCAACATCGCGTTGAGCTTCAGAATGGCACTGTTGTCTCTGGTGAACTTTTAGAAGAATCTGATTCTACCCTCACTCTCAAGACACAGATTGGTACTTTGGTGTTGAAAAAAGAAATGGTAGTACGTATGGATGAGTTAGAGAAACCAGGACCCAAAGTAGTCTTTTTAGGCGATCCATTCATAGATTATTATCCAGATATGCAGGTCTTTTCTGGGCGAGTGAAGAATGTTGGTGAGGTCCGTGCTGATTTTGTAAGAGTGATCGGTAATTTATTTGACCAGACCACAAAAAATACAGGATCAGATTCTATTTTTGTAAAAGGCACACGCATTGCTTATGAATCAAA
>CENP01239210.1_pt1 | contig 23214 bp, 23 predicted proteins | sample 361281 | NCBI WGS metagenome assembly CENP01 (sample SAMEA2591122, study PRJEB7988) | marine metagenome | biome: marine biome (ENVO:00000447); feature: deep chlorophyll maximum layer (ENVO:xxxxxxxx); material: saline water (ENVO:00002010), including plankton (ENVO:xxxxxxxx) | depth 70 m | reverse complement strand
TACTAATATTTCTCCATCTAAAGTTAGAAACAGCTCAACTGCCAATAGACCTACATGATTAAATGACTTAGACACATTTAATGCAATTTTTTCTGCTCTTTTGGAAATATTTTTTGATATTCGAGCTGGGCTCAAAACATATTCAACTTGATTTGCTTGTGGGTGAAATTCCATTTCAACACAGGGATAAAATTTAGTTTCACCTAATGGACTTCTACATACAATAATTCCTAACTCTTTGTCAATATTCACCAACTCTTCAGCAAGGCAGGGTCCTTGGTTTACTTCCTCAAGGTCTTGATTTGACCTAACTATCTTAACACCAAATCCATCATATCCCATTGACTCAGATTTCCACACAAATGGAAAAGAGACGAGACCACGAGCAACTTCATCTTTTAATTTTTCTTTTGAATCGAACAACTTAAACTGAGCTGTTGGAATTTTATTTTTCTTGTAAAATTTCTTTTGACTACACTTATTCTGAATTGTTTTAATGATTTTTGGTTGAGGATATACTTTTATTCCTTCTTTTTCTAAATCACTGAGTGCTTGAGTATTTACATTTTCTATTTCGATTGTAAGAATATCAACGCTTTTTCCGAATTTGAATACATCCTGGTAGTCCATTAAATCCCCTTTTACAAATTCGTTACATGATATTCTAGATGGTGCTTCCATACTTGGGTCCATTACTTTTGTGTGTATGTCCCATTTTGTTGTTGTATTGAGTAACATTTTTCCCAACTGCCCCCCACCTAAAATTCCAATTTTTTGCTTTCCTGAAAAGAAACTCATCATCTACTTTTGTCAAAAATACGGATAAGTTTTTTGGATAAGAAAAAAGCCAAGCAAAATAGGTATATTTAAGCAAAATTGTTTTTATGGTTAACATAGTTTTATTTGGGAAGCCTGGTGCGGGAAAAGGAACTCAAGCGAGTTTTCTAAAAAAAAAATATAGCTTGATCCACATTTCTACGGGTGATTTATTTCGTTACAATATCAAAAATAAAACAGAATTAGGGAAATTGGCTAAATCATTTATGGATAAAGGCGACTTGGTTCCAGATCAAGTAACCATTAAAATGCTTGAAGATGAAGTAAAGAGAAATACAAATACAAATGGATTTCTGTTTGATGGATTTCCTAGAACTAAATCTCAAGCTGAGGCTTTAGATAATTTTTTAAATGAAAAAAAGATGGAAATTAAAGCAACAATTTCTTTGGAAGCAGATGATAATATTTTGATAAAAAGACTATTAGAGCGTGGGAAATCAAGTAAAAGAATTGATGATCAAAATGAAGTAAAAATTATAAACCGTTTCAAGGAATACAACAAGAAAACAGCCCCATTAAAAGCTTATTACAAAGACCAAAATAAATTTTATACTGTTAGCGGAGTTGGCAGTTTAGATATAGTAACCAACCGTTTAGTTGAGGTTATAGACAGATTATAAATCTAATAATGACTGAGGGGAATTTCGTTGATTATGTAAAGCTTTTTGTAAGCTCGGGAGATGGTGGTAAAGGTTCAAATCATCTACATAGAGAAAAATATATTGATAAAGGAGGACCAGATGGAGGCGATGGTGGCCGTGGAGGTCATGTAATAATTCGTGCTAACCAAAACATGTGGACTCTCTATAAATTTAAATTTAAAAAACATTTTTCAGCAGGTAATGGAGCACATGGCAGCAAAAATCGGAAAAGTGGGTCACAAGGAGAAGACTGCATTATTGAAGTTCCTTTAGGGACTATTATAAGAGATACAAAAACTAATAAAATCATTTACGAAATAACGGATAGTAATCAAGAGAAAATTCTTCTGGAAGGTGGCCTTGGAGGACAAGGGAATTGGCATTTTAAGTCTTCTGTTAGACAAACCCCACGCTACGCCCAACCTGGTTTAGAGGGTGTGAATTTACAGATTACTTTAGAATTAAAATTACTTGCCGATGTAGGTTTGGTAGGTTTACCAAATGCAGGGAAATCTACACTTCTTGCGTCTTTAACTTCTGCAAAACCAAAAATTGCAGATTATGAATTTACTACACTAAAACCAAATCTGGGAATTGTTGAAAATTATGATTTTCAATCTTTCGTAATTGCTGATATACCAGGAATTATAAAAGGTGCTTCTAGCGGGAGAGGTCTGGGGCACTATTTCCTTAGACATATTGAGAGAAATTCTATTTTACTTTTTGTTATTCCTTCTGATACCAAAAATCTTATAGAAGAACATAATATTCTTTTGAATGAGCTTAAGACGTACAATCCAGAATTACTAGACAAAGATTATGTCGTTATTCTTTCAAAGTCTGACCTTCTTGATTTAGAACTAGAAAAAGAGTATGCTGAGGAAATGAAATCAGTATTTAAAGATGTTCCCCATCTAATTATATCAAGTATTACAGGGCATAATTTAAATGAATTAAAAGGCCTTCTTTGGAAAGTTCTAAATAAACAATATGAAAATTAATATAAAATTTTTTTTGTTACTCTTTTTTGTGAGTTTTGTGCGATCCCAGGACTCAACACCTATTGTGTATTATTCATTTAAATCAGATCTTAATTATCAGGAAACACTATTAAAATTGCAAACATCCTTCAATAAAACAAAAGATAAAAAGTTGATAGATTCAATTGCACAATTGTCTTTTAATTATAAAGATTGGGAAAATTCAATTAAATATTTGCAAATGAGTTTAAAGATAAAACCAAACTCAAAATACTTTTTTTTACTTGGTGCTGCTTCAGGATACAGGTCTCTTGAGGTACCAATATTTTCATCAACAAAATATGTCAAAATCATGAAGAGAGCTTTTCAGGAAGCCGTAAATCTTGAACCAAAAAATATACTTTTTTTAATTGCACAAGTAGATGTACTTGTGTCTATACCATCAATTTTTGGAGGAAGTATTGATGAAGCGAAAAGATATATTAACAGAATCAAAGAATTGGATCCAATTGAGGGTCTAGTTGCTGAGGGCCTTTTTTACGAAAAAACAAACGATATTGAAGAAGCGGGTCAAACTTATAATAAATTATTTCTCAATTTATTATCAATATTTGACAGTTGCTCAGATTCTTTTTTAAATTACTTAAAGAAGAACAGAAGAAATTTAGCCTATGATATAGGTAGAATAGCATCTGATTATCAATTAAGTACTGAGTTGGGAATTTGTGCACTTTCATTTTATGAAGAAAGGCATATTCTTCCAGATTCGATCCCTTTACCCTGGGTTTATTACCATATTGCCAAATTAGAAAAAATGAAAGGAGACATCTCGCGTATGGAAATTTTTATTTCGAAGGTCAAACCATATAAAAATGACTATCCTTCTATTTCCAGTTTAATTAATCAATTGATCCAACAATGAATTTACATTTTATAGCAATTGGCGGAAGTGCGATGCATAGTTTAGCTATCGTAATGAATCGTCTTGGCCATAAAGTTAGTGGTAGTGATGATTCTATTTTTGAACCTTCGAAAAGTAATTTAAAAAATGCTGGATTACTACCTCCAAGTTTGGGATGGTTTCCTGATAAAATAGATTCAGAAATTGACATTGTAATTTTAGGAATGCACTCTCAAAAAGATAATCCTGAATTATTAAAAGCACAATACATAGGATTAAATATTCAATCTTATCCTGAGTTTTTATCAGAAATATCAAGGAATAAAACAAAAGTAGTTATAGCAGGTAGTCATGGAAAGACAACTATAACAGCCATGATTATTCATGTTCTAAAATACCATACTATTGATATAGACTTCATGGTGGGTGCTCCTCAAATGAATATTAATGAAACGCTTGAAATTTCAGAAAAAAATAATTTCATTTTAATTGAAGGGGATGAATATTTGTCTTCACCAATTGATAGTAGACCAAAATTTTTATGGTACAAACCTGAAATAGCTCTAATAAGCGGAATTGCCTGGGACCACGTTAATGTATACCCTCTATTTGACGAATATATAAAACAATTCAATAGTTTTATTTCATCGATTCGACCAGGTGGTGTATTGATTTTTAATGAGGAAGATGAGCTACTTAAAGAACTGGTTGAAAAAAATTCAAACTTGATTAAAAAAATTCCATATAAAATTCCTAGTTTTTTTGTTGATGATGGTACAACTTATCTCGAGACACCAGAGGGAGAAATACCTTTATCTATTTTTGGCAATCACAACTTGTCAAATCTTTCTGGAGCTCAGTGGATTTCGCAAATGATGGGTGTAAATTCTTCTGATTTTTATGAAGCTATACCAACTTTTAGGGGAGCATCAAAACGTTTAGAATGTCTAGCAAAGGGTAAAACCTCACTTCTTTTTAATGATTTTGCTCATGCTCCAAGTAAAGTAAAAGCTACAGTGGACGCGGTTCATAATCAGTTTTTTGATTTTGAAATTACATTTTGCCTTGAGCTTCATACATTTAGTAGTTTAAATTTTGATTTCCTTAATCAATATTTTAATACCTTAAAAAAATCAAGTAATTCGATTATCTATTATAATCCTATTGTTTTAAAAAATAAAACCAGAAGGCCTATTTCTGAGGATTTTATTAAAGACGCTTTTGGGGATAAATCTCTCAAATTATTCACCGATAAGAATATCTTATTGGATCACTTACTGAAAAAAAATTATGTCAAACATGTGCTAGTTTTTATGAGTTCTGGAAGTTTTGGTGGCATGGATTGGGAAAAAATTAAATCACACATTAGGAAATTTTAATTTTTTTAAAATTACATTTACCGTTTTATTTTAAAGGTTACCCATCTATCTTAAATGCTATTAGTTTATACTCATAAGATTACTCCTCGCATAAGATATATCTTCAAACATGTATTTGAAAATATGCTCATGATCAATTTTAATCTTACTTCTAAAGTTGAAATTTTTGTTGCGCATTCAGGTCCCAAACTTAGTTATTCAAAAAAATCTTTAGGGGATGAATTATTTATAAAATCACATTTGTTACTTTTTGAACAGGGAGTAACACCACAAAAGTTAAAACTTGATTTTTGGGATGATCTTCCAATTTTTTTTAAAACAAATGCAGATAGCGATTTTCCTTTTGACATATTTGCTGCTAGTTTTTTTCTCCTGAGTCGTTATGAAGAATGCTTGCCATATTTGAAAACAGATAAGGGGCACTTTGATCCATCTCAAAGTGTTTCATCAGAATTTGATTTTTTAGAACTACCAATTGTAGATTTATGGGTATCAAAATTTCAAAAAAAATTATCTTCGACTTTCAATGAAATAGACAAAAAAAATAGTGGTAAGCCATCTAAAAAATTTTTTTTGGAGGTTCCCTTAGCATTTAGATATTCTAACCGTTCGTTTCTTGAAAATTTGGAAGACTTTTTTTCTTCAATATGGAAATTAAATTTTAAGCAATTAATCATACAAATTTCAGTCTTAATTAGACTTAAAAATGATCCATATGATACTTTTGATTTATGGAAAGAATGGTTTAAAAAGAGTTCAATAAAACCCCAGGTATTCTTTCTTTTTTCTCATAGCTCATCTTACCAAGTAACGACTTCAATTTTTAATCTTAGATTTAGAAAAATTATTAAGAAGACTGGTGATTTCTTTTCTTTAGGTTTGCTGGCTTCAGTTAAAGCGCAAATTGATTCAAAAAAACAAATGATCAGAGAAAAAAATGATTTTCAGAAATTGACAAATAGAACAATATTTGATGTCCGTCTGAATAATGGTATTGTTGACTTGAGAAAAGATTATGAAATGCTTTCCGAGAATGAATTTAGAAATGACTATAGTATGGGATATTTAGATCAAGCTGGCTTTCGTGCCGGTACTGCAACGCCATTTTATTTTTATGATGTTTCAAGGGAATTTCAGATTTCATTAAAATTAATACCCATTTTTGCAACAGAAAATTCTCTAAAAAAATCGAATAATTCTTTTCCTTTTGAAAAATTGAGAACAGTTTATGAAAATCTTCCTTTGAAATCTTCAATTCTCAGTTTAGTTTTAACAAATGCATTTTTGGATCCCAATTTGAAAAACGATAACTTACAAAAGGGACTATTAGATTTTATTAGTGATTAATGTAAATAGAATATCAGATATTTTTTTTGACTTAGATCACACTCTATGGGATTTTGAAAAAAACTCAGCGCTTACATTTGAATTGATTTTCAGTAAATTAAATTGTAAAGTAGAAATTCATGATTTCCTGGCTCACTACAATCCAATAAATCAAAATTGCTGGAGGTTGTATAGACAAAATAAAATCAGTCAAAAAGAATTGCGAATTCAAAGATTAGTTCAAACTTTCAATGCTTTAAATATAAAGATTAAAGTGAAAGAACTAAAGGAAATATCAAATCAGTATATTGAAAATCTTTCTAAGTTTCCTTATCTATTTGAAGGAGCAAATGATTTATTAAAACATTTAAAGAAAAATTATAAATTACATATAATAACAAATGGATTTGACAGAGTGCAGAATTTCAAGATTAAAAACTCTGGACTTAAACCTTACTTTAATTTCATTTTTACAGCAGAAAAGGTTGGTTTCAAAAAACCGCACCCCAAAATTTTTGAAACAGCTATGAATACTGTTGGCTCAACTCCCTATTCATCATTAATGATTGGTGACACTTTTGAAGCTGATATTCAAGGAGCCTTAAAATTAGGAATGCAAGCATTGCATTTTAATTCACACAATGAACCTGAACATAAAAGATGTACTATTATATATTCTTTAAAAGATATCCAACAAATTTTCAAATGAAATATATTATTTGTAGAATGCCAACTATAATGCTTATTTTTGGTTATGGATTTTACTGGAGCTCAAAAAGAGGTCGATGATTGGATCAAATCACACGGGGTGCGCTATTTTTCTGAATTAACTAATATGGCACAACTTGCAGAGGAAGTAGGTGAAGTTGCGCGAATAATTTCCAGACGGTATGGAGAGCAGTCTGAGAAAAAATCAGATAAAGATAAAGATCTTGGGGAGGAATTAGCGGATGTAATTTTTGTTGCAATTTGTCTTGCCAACCAAACAGGAATAGACCTTAGTGAGGCTTTTGAAAAAAAATTAATCAAAAAGAAAATGCGTGACCACAAACGTCATTATAACAATCCAAAGTTAAAATCCTAAGTCATCGATGCATCTTGATATTAAGCATAATACCAAAGTGTGTAGAGGTAAACTAAATATTACTGGCTCAAAAAGCGAAACAAATAGATTATTATTATTACAAGCGTTTATCTCAGGTTTCAAAATAAAAAATAAATCCAATTCTGAAGACAGCAAGACAATGAGCGCTGCCCTTCTCTCAAAGGATAAAATCATTGATGTTAATCATGCTGGAACTGCAATGCGTTTTCTCACTGCTTATTTTTCTCAAATCGATGGGAGAGAAGTCTTACTTACCGGCTCAAAAAGAATGCAAGAGAGACCAATTGAAATACTTGTTGATTCATTAAATTCAATTGGTGCTGATATTACATATGAAAAAAAAAATGGTTATCCTCCATTGCGTATCAAAGGGAAAAAGCTAGAGGGTGGCTCCATAACCCTTCCAGCTAATATTAGCAGTCAATTTATTTCAGCATTAATTATGCTTGGACCATTTGTTGAAAAGGGGATTGAGCTAATATTGACTGGAGACATTACTTCAAAGCCTTATATAAGAATGACTCTATTATTATTAGAAAGATTTGGTATAAAAACTAAATTTGAAGGTCAAATAATAAAAGTTGAATATAATAATAGCCCAAAAAAAACTGAACAAGTAGTCGAATCCGACTGGAGTTCAGCATCATATATTTTTAGCATTGTTGCACTTTCTGAAGGGTCGGAAATTTTATTAAAAACTTTCAAGCAAAAAAGTTTACAGGGAGATTCAATTATTCAAAAAATTTACAAAAAACTTGGAGTTTCCTCTTTTTTCGATGGGAATGATCTATTATTAAAAAAAGAAAAAACTAAATTACCCAAAAAAATTTATTATGATCTCTCAAATTCACCGGATATAGCTCAGACAATTTCTGTAACCTGTTTTGGATTGGGCATAGAATGTGAATTAGTTGGTTTACATACCTTAAAATTAAAAGAAACAGATAGACTTTTTGCACTTTACACTGAATTGAAAAAGTTGGGAGCAGATATTTCAGTTACTGACAAAAGTCTTCATCTTTCATCTAATAATTCTTTTATTAATAATTGTTCCATTGCTACTTATGATGATCACAGAATGGCAATGGCTTTCGCTCCATTATCACTAAAAGTACCTTTATCAATTCAAGAAGCATCTGTTGTTTCAAAGTCTTATCCTGATTTTTGGAATGACCTTATTCAACTAAATTTTGATATAAAAAATAGATAAATCCTATTTTACTTGACAACGTCATAATCAAGTTGGTATATTTGCAGACAAAAAACCAATGAAACTCTCTGATTTCCATTTCGAACTTCCTAACTCACTTTTAGCCCAAAGACCTTCTCAAGACAGAGATGAATGTAGGTTAATGGTCCTTAATAGAAAAGAAGAAAAAATTGAGCACCATACATTTAAGGATATTATAGATTTTTTTGATCAAGACGATGTAATGGTTTTAAATAACACAAAAGTTTTTCCTGCTCGTCTTTTTGGAAACAAAGAAAAAACAGGAGCTCGAATTGAAGTATTTCTGCTTAGAGAATTGAATCAGGAGCAGAGACTTTGGGATGTTTTAGTTGATCCCGCGAGAAAAATTAGAATTGGTAATAAGCTTTATTTTGGAGATGATGATAGCCTAGTTGCAGAGGTAATTGATAACACTACTTCAAGGGGGAGAACTCTTAGATTTCTTTTTGACGGGAGCTATGAAAAATTTAGACTTAAATTAAAAGAGCTAGGTCAGACACCTTTACCGAAATATATAAAAAGGCCCTTGGAGGAGGAGGACAAAGATCGCTATCAAACGATTTATGCAAAACATGAAGGTGCCGTTGCAGCACCAACTGCGGGCCTTCATTTCTCAAAACATTTACTCAAACGCTTGGAGATTAAAGGAATTAATATTGCAGAACTCACACTACACGTTGGACTAGGAACCTTTAGTCCGGTAGAAGTAGAAGATTTATCTAAGCATAAGATGGATTCTGAAGAGTTAATTATTGAAAACTCGGCTGTTGAAAAAGTTAATAAAGCAAGGCTAAACCGAAAAAAAATATGTGCAGTTGGAACAACAGTTATGAGAGGTCTTGAGAGCTCTGTGTCATCTTCGGGAATGTTAAATCAATATGAGGGATGGACTCACAAATTTATTTTTCCACCGTATGAATTTTCTATTGCAAATTGTATGATTACAAACTTTCATACACCTAAATCTACGCTAATGATGATGGTTTCTGCTTTTGCAGGAGCAGATTTTATAAAGCATGCATATAAAACTGCGATTAAAGAAAAATATAATTTTTATTCATATGGAGATGCAATGTTTATAATTTAAATTTTTAATATCAGATTTTGTTTTTATTTTAATTTGTGAAAAATATCAAAAAAGATATTCGCGCCCTCAGCATACAAGAATTACAGGATTTTTTTCTTTCAAATCACATTTCGTCATATAAAGGGATCCAGGTCTATAAGTGGCTTTGGGAGAAAGGGATTCATGATTTTGATGCGATGACAAACCTTTCATTATCTCATAGATCATTATTGAGAAAAAACTTTGAAATAAGGTATCTCAAAATTAAAAACAAACAACACAGTAATGATAAGACTATAAAATATTCAATTAAACTTCACGATAATTTAATAGTTGAGTCAGTACTGATTCCAAACTCAAAGAGAATAACAGCTTGCATTTCTTCACAAGTTGGATGTAGTTTAGATTGCATTTTCTGTGCTACCTCAATTTTAAATCGAATGCGTAATTTAAATACTGATGAAATTTTTGATCAAGTGTTTATGATGAATCAAGAAAGCTTATTAAATTTTAAGAGACCAATATCTAATATTGTATTCATGGGGATGGGTGAACCTCTTATGAATTGCAATAATGTACTAAAAGCAATTAAAAAATTGACAAGTTATGATGGATTCAGAATGTCCCCAAAAAGAATAACTCTTTCAACCTCAGGTATACCTAAGATGATTAGAAGGCTTGCTGATGAAAATGTGAAATTTAGGCTCGCTGTTTCTTTGCACAGTGCAATACAAAATGTTAGAGAGAAAATTATGCCTTTTGCAAATAAATTTAACTTGCAAGAATTATTAGATTCTCTTCTTTACTGGTACACTAAAACAAAAAGTATTGTAACTATTGAGTATATTATATGGGAAGGAATTAATGATAAAATTAGTGACATAGATGCTTTAGTTGAATTTTGCAAAAAAATTCCTTCCAAAGTAAATTTAATTCAATATAATCCTGTAGATAATTTTCAAACACGTGAGGCAAGCAAACAAGTCATAAATGCTTATATTGAATCTCTTAACTTTTCTAATATTAATGTCACATATAGAAGATCTAGAGGTAAAGACATAGACGCAGCATGTGGTCAGTTAGCGAATAAATTCATCTCAAACTGATAGCTTTTTTTGAGTTTTAAGATTCTTAGAGAATAATATATAAATACAAAATGAAAGTTGTTGAAATAATTAAAAAACCAATTTATTATGAGATGGAGGTCTTTGAAAAGAAATTCAGAGATTCCATGTCATCAAATGTGTCGCTACTAAATAGAATAACACATTTTATTGTAAATCGAAAGGGTAAGCAAATGCGACCCATGTTTGTTTTTCTAGTATCTAAAATGTTTGGAAATGGCAAGGTGAATGAGCGAACTTATCGGGGTGCAGCTGTAATTGAATTAATTCACACAGCCACTTTAGTCCACGATGATGTTGTAGATGATAGCTATAAGAGAAGAGGTTTTTTTTCAGTTAATGCTTTATGGAAAAATAAGATTGCAGTATTAGTTGGTGACTATCTTTTGTCAAAAGGATTGCTATTATCAATTGAGAATGAAGATTTTGATTTATTAAAAATTATATCTGTAGCTGTTAGAGAAATGAGTCAAGGAGAATTACTACAAATTGAAAAATCAAGATCATTAGATATTACAATAGATACCTATTTCGAAATTATACGTCAGAAAACGGCAACATTAATAGCTTCATGTTGTGCAATTGGAGCAAAGGCTGTAGGCTGTAATGAAAAAGAAGTCCAGAAAATGCACAAATTGGGTGAATTAATAGGGATGGCATTTCAAATAAAAGATGATCTATTTGATTATGGGAAAAAGAAAATTGGAAAACCTATTGGGATAGATATCAGAGAGAAAAAAATGACTCTCCCACTAATTCACGTTTTAAATAAATCTAGTAAATCTGACAAACGTACTATTATTAACATAATAAAAAATAGAAATAAAAATAAAACTAAAGTTGATGAGTTAATTCAGTTAGTTAAAGAAAAAGGGGGTATTGAATTTGCTGAAGAAAAAATGAATTTTTACCGTCAAAAGGCACTTAAAATTCTATGTGAATTTCCAAAGAATGATTATCGTGATTCACTTGAACTTATTCTGAACTATGTTATCGAGAGAAAAATATAACTAAATTTTTCCTCTTTAAGTTTGATAATAAAATGATAAATTTATAAAAACACCAGTTTGATATCAAAAAAAACAATAGATCAGGTATTTCAAACAGCAAGAGTAGAAGAGGTTATAGGGGACTTTTTGTCATTAAAAAAAGCAGGCTCAAATTTTAAGGGGCTCAGTCCTTTCTCACAAGAACGTACTCCCAGTTTCATGGTCTCACCAGTAAAGCAAATTTGGAAAGATTTTAGTAGTGGAAAAGGGGGAAATATAGTTGCGTTTTTAATGGAACATGAACATTTTAGCTATCCTGAGGCAATAAAATATTTGGCAAATAAGTATAATATTGAGGTTGAGGAGACAGCAACTAATGAAAAGGAAAAAGAAAAAAGGAATCATTTAGAAAGTCTGTATTTGATAAATCAATTTGCTCAAGAAAATTTTTCAAAAAATTTGTGGGAATCAAATGAAGGTAAGTCAATTGGATTAAGTTACTATAAAGAAAGAGGATTTGAAGAAAAAACAATACGTTTTTTTGGATTGGGATACTCACTTAAAAAATATGATAATTTGTATAATGAGTCGTTGGGTTATGGCTATGATAAAAAATACCTACTTGAAACAGGTTTAGTAATTAAAAATGATAAAGGATTCATCGATCGCTTTAGAGCTAGGGTTGTTTTTCCAATTAAGAGCATGGCGGGAAGAATTCTAGGATTTGGTGGAAGGACTCTTATCCGTGACACCAAAATAGCTAAATATATTAATTCACCTGAAAGCGATGCATATAATAAAGGATCAGTTCTTTATGGTTTATATGAAGCTAAAAAGGCAATAGCAAGGGAAGATTCGTGCTATTTAGTTGAAGGATATACTGATGTTATTCAAATGTATCAAAAGGGAATTGAAAATGTAGTCTCTTCATCTGGAACCGCATTAACCCTGCAGCAAATTAGGTTAATAAAAAGATTAACCTTAAATATAATTGTCTTATTTGATGGTGACTTAGCTGGACAAAGGGCAGCATTAAGAGGAATAGATTTAATTTTACAAGAGGGCATGAATGTTAGAGTTTGTTTTTTTCCTAATGGAGAAGACCCTGACAGCTTTGTTAGATCTAACGAACTTGAAAAAGTTAAAACTTACCTTTCAGAGCAAGCAAATGACTTTATTCAATTTAAAATAAACCTTCTTCTTCAAGATTCTAAAGGTGATCCAATTAAAAAAGCTAAAACTGTTCGAGATATTGTTTCAAGTATATCTAAAATACCTGATGCTATACAAAGAGAAATTTACATAAAGGAATGTTCTCTCGCGATGGGAGTCACTGAACAAGTACTATTTAACGCACTTGCTCAAGAAAAAAACAAAAAAAATAAGCTTGGTAAAAACGGAACCAATATTCCCGAGGCTAACAGAGATTTGTCCTTAACGGAAAAAACAAGAAAACCAAATTTATATAATCCAATTTTAAATCTTGAAAAGCAGATACTAAGTATACTTATTCATTATGGAAGTGACGAAGCCTTTTTTGATGAAGTTCTAATTTTCTCTGATTCAGAGGGAAATTTAGTCGAAGAATCTAAGGTAGTACAATCAAAAGTTTATGAAAAAGTATTTTTAGATCTACAGCAGGACGAGATAGAAATGATTCAACCTGAATACCAATCATTATATACACAGATAATAGAATCTTATCAAAGAGAAGGTAAAATAAGGACTGAAAAAATAGTTCAACAAAAAGATAACAATACAGTGAAATTACTCACAGATATATTGTTATCAGATGAAGAGCATCAACTTCATGCTTGGGAAAAGAAAAATATCTTTGTTAAGGATCGAAAAAGTGTTGTAGGCCAGCTTGTAAGTGAAACCATCTTAACTTTTAGAAGATATCTGGTAGACCAAAAAATCGAAAATATTGTAAAAAAAATAAAAAATCAAGAGAGCAATTATGATGAAATATCATTTTTGGAAGAAGTAATACATTATCAAAATTTAAAAAAATTGCTTTCGCGAAAATTAAATAGAGTACTTTAAAGTATTCGTAGGTTAATTACTTGTTGATAAAGATCTACATTGTTATTTACACTTAGTTTTTTCATTAATCTGTTTTTATAAGTGTTTGTTGTCTTTTGATTTAAACCCAAAGATTTAGCTATTTGTACATTTCGTTTTCCTTTCAAAAGGAATCTAAGAACTTCAATTTCTCTCTTCGAAATTTTCTTTTTGAAGTTTATACTTGATAGTGGATCAATCTTATTATTTATATGAAACTCAAAATTAGAAGTTAAATGGTAACTATTTGTAGTAACTTTTTCTATTGCCGCTTGCAAAACCATCTTATCAACTTTTTTAGACAAATAACCTGAAGCACCTGCCTTTAACAATGAAATTTCATATTTTGATGGAGACTGAGAAGTAAAAATGAGAATTACTACTTTAGGGTATACCTTTTTTAATTTTTTAATAGTTTTTAAAGCGCTTCCATCTCCAAACCCAATCTCCATTATGACTAAGTCCGCTAAGTTTTCGTTAAGAAAGTTAAAAAGGTCTTTTCTTTTTTCGAATGCTCCAATTACATTAATTAAGTTACTTTTCTTGAAATAAGCTTTTATTCCTTTTAAAATTACCGGATGGGGATCAAGTAATACAACCTTCAACATTTCGTTTAATTTTCACTCAGCATTTAAAGAAAGTTTGAAGGTATAAGGCATACTGGAATTGGGTTCATTTTATGTCTATTTTTTTTATTGAAGTTGAGATATATATTAAATACTTCCATTTCTCGTTGAGTAAAAGTAGATTTGGATAGCTTATTCTTTTGAGCTTCCATAGCCCACTCAAGTTCAACATAACTTGCTCCAATTTGGTCTTCATCAGTACGATTATCTTCCCATAGGCCATCAGTTGGTGCGGCGTTTTGTATAGAATCCAGTATTTTTAAATGTTTTGCTAAAGAAAAGACCTGTGTTTTATTTAAATCTGCTATGGGGCTAATGTCAACACCTCCGTCGCCATATTTTGTATAAAATCCAACTCCAAAGTCCTCAACCTTATTTCCTGTCCCTGTAACTAAATAATTATTTAGTGCAGCAAAATAATATAAGCTTGTCATCCTTAATCTTGCGCGGGTATTGGCCAAGCTATGAAATTGTGCGTCTTGCTTATTTGTTTTAGGAATAATGTTAATAAAAGATGAGAAAACTTTATCTAAAGGTATTCTTGACGAGGATACATTTTTAAATTTTTTTTTCAGCCAGTTTATGTGATCCGAAGCTCTAGAATCTTGAGACGATTGTTGCTTTATTGGCATTTCTAAACAAAGTAACTTAGAACCAGTTTTTGCACAAAGTGTAGAGGTTACAGCAGAGTCTATTCCTCCAGAAACCCCTACAACAAAGCCGTGCATTTTAGATTTTTCCATATAATCCTTTAGCCATTTTATAATATATCTTTCTACTTTTTCTGCTGATTTCATTATTTAATAATTAAAAAAAATAAATTTGCACAAAAATACGTTTTTGTTAATATGATAGCAAATCTTAAAATGGTACTGAGAGTTTTTTTTTCTTATTCTCACTTGTACTATAATATTTTTGTTTTATTTATTTTTTTTAACTCTTGTAATAATCGAAATAGTAATGATAATAGAAAACCAATTTCATTAAGTTTTGAGAGGTTTGATTTAAAATTTTACAATCAACCACCAAACGTGATTCCAAAATTGAAAAAAGATTATTCTTTTTTATTTCCAAAACAATTTTCCGATAGCATCTGGGAAAAAAGACAAAAAGATAGTTTACAATTAATTATCCAAAATGCAGTCCAAAACGAGTTTCCAGATTTATCAAATATTGAAAATGAAATAACAGATTTATTTGAAAAAATAAAATTTCAATTCCCTAAAATTAATCTATCAAGAGTAATTTTTTTAACTAATAATGTAGACTATCAGTTAAAGACTGTATTTGCCGACAGTATACTTTTGGTTTCCCTAGATACCTTCTTGGGAACAAATCATATTCTTTACGAGGGTATTCCAAGTTATATCAAAAAAGAATTAGACAGAAAGCATATTACGTCACAAATCGTAGATAAATTTGCTGCATATTTTTTTCCCCCTACAAATGAAAGAACTTTTCTTTCCAAAATATTGTACGAGGGAAAAAAAATGTACTTAAAGGATATTTTTCTTCCACACATTGAAGACAATATAAAAATTGCTTATACTGAAGATGAAATTAAATGGGCAAAAGACAATGAACGTTTCATTTGGCAATATTTTGTGGAAAAACAAATTTTGTATAAAACTGATTCCGATTTAATGGGGCGTTTTGTCGAACCTTCGCCTTTTTCTAAATTTTATTTACAAATTGATAATGAATCACCAGGGAAAATTGGTGTTTGGATAGGTTGGCAAATAGTTAAAAGCTACTGCAAGCAAAACCCTGAAATTCCATTAATAGAGCTTCTAAATCTTTCCTCTCAAGACCTTTTTAAACTTTCAAATTACAAACCAAAACAATAATGACAATGCACAAAAAAACTCAAATTATAATTGATGTTAATCTAGATGAAAATAAAATACCAGAAAAAATAAGGTGGTCGGCAAAGGACGGTGGTATTTCAAAAATGGAATCAAAGGCTATGCTACTTTCATTTTGGGATTCAGAAAATCAAGAGACACTTAAAATGGATTTATGGGTTAAAGATATGCCTTTGGACCAGATGAAATTATTTTTTCATCAGACTTTTGTATCCATGAGTGAGGCATTTTTTAAAGCTACTAATGACGAGAAGATGACAGAAACAATAAGGGACTTTTGTGACTATTACGCAGAAGCTTTAAATTTAAAAAAAAATTAATTTTTAATATACTTGTGAAATTCAGAGTTAAGGGTTTTAATATAGTCCAAAACTTTTTCTTTTCCAGTATTTTTTTTAGAAGATGTTACAAAAATTGAAGGAATAGATTCCCAATTATTCTCATGCATTACAGCTTTGTATTCTAAAATATTTTTTTCTATTTGATAAATTTTCAGCTTGTCAGCCTTAGTAAAAATTATTGAAAAAGAAATTAAGTTTTTATTTAGCCATAACATAAAGTCAAGATCAAAAGTTTGCGGTTCGTGACGAATATCAATTAATAAAAAAGCATTTATTAATTGATTTCGTTTTTTGAAATAATTTTTTATAATTGTTTCAATTTTTTTTTTTTGGGTTTTAGACAACCTAGCATACCCATAACCGGGAAGATCAACTATGTACCAACTTTCGTTAATAAGATAATGATTAATTAGTGTTGTTTTTCCTGGAGTTGAAGAAGTTTTAGCAAGTTTTTTTTTATTACAAATAGAATTTATTAGAGAGGACTTACCAACATTAGATCTTCCTATGAAAGCATATTCTGGAAACCCATTTTTTGGGCACATTTCTACATTAGTGTTACTAATTATAAACCGGCTTGATTTAACTTGCATAGCTTTCTAGAAATTTCTAGCTTCAAGCCAATTCTCAAGAATTGCATTAAATTTATCTGGATGCTCCATCATAGGGGCGTGTCCACATCTATCGATCCAATACAAGTTTGAATCAGGAAGCAGTTCATTAAATTCTTTAGCTACATTTGGGGGTGTAACAGTGTCCTGTTTGCCCCAGATTATTGCAGTAGGAGTTTTAATTTTTGGTAATTCGTTTGCCATATTATGTCTAATTGCACTTTTTGCAAGAGCTAAAGTACGTACTAACTTGTTTCTGTCATTGACTGATTCAAATACTCTATCAACAATTTCTTTGCTTGCTATTTTTGGATCAAAAAATACAGCCTCACTTTTCTTCTTTATATATTCGTAATTACCTCTTTTAGGATACCCATCGCCCATATTATTTTCATATAAACCTGAACTTCCTGTTAATACAAGGCCTTTCACCAACTTAGGATAGCTTTTTATAAAAAGAAGACCTACGTGGCCTCCTAAAGAATTACCAAGTAAAATAATATTCTTAAGCTTTCTGAATGAAATAAATTTGTATAGATAATCCGAAAGTGATTTAACGGAAGTATTAAGAATTGGCAATGAGTATACTGGAAGTTCCGGTATAATTATATGATATTTTTTACTTGGGAAATAATTCATTACTCCAGAAAAATTACTTAACCCACCCATTAAGCCGTGAAGAATAATAATCGGTTGACCAACACCAGATTCTACGTATCGAAATTCATGTTTTTGAATTATGTTATTCATTATACCCAAATCCTCAAAAAATTTAAATTCAAATATAGACATTTACTACTTAGCTAATACTTTTTATTTCAATCCAACAAGTATTATAATACGGTGCAAAAGTGTCAAAACTTATTAACATTGTGGTAAAATGTGGTAAAATGTGGTAAATTAAATTTATATTTGATATAAATCATAATATTAGGTGGAACATCTTATCGGTACATATGAATGTAAAGTTGATACAAAAGGCCGTGTAATGATGCCAGTTGCTTTAAAAAAACAACTTTCAAAATTAATTAGTGACGGTTTTGTTTTAAAACGATCTGTATTTAACCATTCTATTGAAATGTATCCTTTAAATGAGTGGGCTAAGCTTATGGATAAACTAAATGGATTAAATCGGTTCAGTAAAAAAAATAATGACTTTATTCGGAGATTCACTGCTGGTGTTAAATCAGTAGATATAGATAACTCTGGAAGATTTCTCATCCCCAAAGATTTGATAAAATACGCTAGCATAGATAAGCAAATTGTGGTATCCTCCGCAGTAAATATTTTGGAAATTTGGAATAAATCAATATACGAGAAAGTAATCAATGAAACAACTCTGAATTTTGGAGAATTAGCTGAAGAAGTAATGGGTGACAAAAATGATGGAAATATATCATAACTCAGTTTTAACGGAAGAAGTAATAAAAGGATTACAAATTTACCCAAGTGGTGTCTATGTTGATGTTACATATGGAGGTGGAGGTCATTCAAGAGCAATCCTAAAAAAATTAAATCAAAATGGGAAATTATTTGGTTTTGACCAAGATCCAGACTCTATTGATAACAAAATAGATGATAGTCGTTTTGAATTAATAGTAGCAAATTTTTCTTTTCTAACACAATTTTTAAAATATTATCAAATTGATTCTGTAGACGGAATACTTGCGGATTTTGGTGTTTCATCTCATCAGTTTGATCAAGAATCAAGAGGTTTTTCAATTCGCAAATCTGGCAGATTAGACATGCGTATGAATAAAACCCAAAGTTTAGATGCACATAAAGTGATTAATTCTTATGATGAGAAAGCATTGAATGAAATATTCAGAAAGTATGGTGAATTGAGAAATGCAAGAAAAATAACAAAGAATATTCTTAACTCTAGAAAAAAAAATGACATAATGACAACTTTTGATTTAATAGATGTCTTAAAACCACTAATTCCAAAGAGACTCAAAAATAAGTTTTTAGCACAAATTTTTCAAGCAATTCGTATTGAAGTAAATAATGAATTAGGGGTTTTAAAATCACTATTAAAGCAAGCATCCAATCTTCTAAAGCCTGGAGGTCGATTGGTTTGTATATCATACCACTCATTAGAAGATCGCTGTGTAAAAAACTTTTTTCAAAATGGGAATTTTGATAAACGGGAAGAGAAAGATTTTTTTGGAAACCCTCTAAAAATGCTTCATAAAGTTGGAAGATTAATTATTCCCTCTAATGCGGAGATAGAACTAAACCCCAGATCTAGAAGTGCGAAACTTAGAATTGCTCAAAAAAAATGAAAAATTTAAAATCATTTTTAAACATTGACTTTTTGGTTAAAGACAATTCTTCAAAGAATTGGAAAATGATTCTTTTTATTTCAACACTAGCTGTAATTATGATTTCAAGCGGCCACAGTGCAGACAAAAAGATTTTTAGAATTTCATCCCTAAATACAAGTATAAAATCCTTAAAAAGCGATTTCATACAAATTAAAGAAGAGCTTTTGATACTTAAAAAAGAATCATCTATAACTCAAAAATTATTGTCTAGAGGCGTAGTTCCAGCATCACTTCCACCAATTAAAATTATACTATCTGATGAATGATCAACATAATTTTTTTAAACGATTGATGTTGAGGTTTTATTTTTTTGCATTACTACTGACATTTTTTTCCTTTCTATTAATAGGAAAGTTAGTTTATATTCAATTTTATGAAAATAATGAAAGTCTTGATATTCAACCTGATACTCTTGTAAAAAATGTAGTTTTGGAACCAAGTAGAGGAGATATTTTTTCGGCAGATGGTAATATATTAGCAACTTCTATACCTCGTTTTGATTTGTATTGGGACGCAATAATTCCATCAGAAAATTTATTCAATTCTCAAAAAAAAGATTTAGCAGATTCAATATCAGTTTTTAAAAATATCCCAAGTGAAATAATTTTAAATAAATTAGAAAAAGCTAGAAAACAAAACCATAGGTATTTATTAATTGAAAAAGGATTAAGTTTCTCCGAATATAAAAGGTTTAAATCCTTTCCAATTTTTAATGAAAGTATTTATCGTGGAGGATTAATTGTTGAGCAAGACATTAAAAGAGAAAATCCACTTGGTAAATTAGCTGAGAGAACTATAGGTTATGAAATAAAAGATAAAAACGGTTCCTTTTTTAGAGTTGGTCTTGAAGGAGCTTTTTCAGAATTTCTAAGAGGTAACCCTGGGCTTAGATTAAAACAAAAAATTGCGAACGGACAGTGGAAACCCATTAGTGACTCCAACGAAAAAGAACCAACAGAAGGATATGATCTACATACAACTTTAGATGTAAATTTTCAGGATATTGTTCACAACTCACTTCTTTCGCAACTTGAGAAGTATAAAGCTGAGCATGGAACTGCTATTGTTATGGAAGTAAAAAGCGGTGCAATAAGAGCAATTGCAAACCTTGGAAGGACTAAAGAAGGAAAATACTTTGAAAAATTAAACTATGCAATAGGAGAAACAAATGAACCGGGATCAACTTTTAAGCTAATGGCTATCATTGCTGCTTTAGAAGATAAAGTAATTAACGAAAAATCAATTATAGATACAGGTAATGGAGAACTTACTTTCTTCAAAAAATATAAAGTTAAAGATTCTAAAAAGGGAGGTTATGGTCTCATAACTGCAGCAAAAGCTTTTGAAGTTTCGTCAAATGTAGGGTTGGTGAAAATTGTTTATGATAATTATAAAAATAATCCTAAAAAATTTGTTGATAGACTTTATAATATGGGCTTAAACAAAACTCTTAAACTCCCAATACTTGGTGAGGGAATACCTAAAATACCACATCCTTCAGATTCCGATTGGGATGGTCTAGATTTACCATGGATGGCCTATGGCTATGGTGTTAGCTTAACCCCGTTACAGATTTTAGCATTCTATAATGCAATTGCAAACGACGGTCAGTTAGTAAAACCTCGTTTTTTGAATAAAATTAGTATTAAGGGAAATGCACCAGCAAAAATATATAGTAAACAAATTTTAAACCCATCAATTTGTTCTAAAGAAACCTTGATAAAGGTAAAACAAATGATGTTAAATGTAGTTGACAAAAAGTGGGGGACAGCAAATAAAATTAAAGATCCATTCTTAAAAATGGCCGGTAAAACTGGAACTTGTCAAGTAGACTATCTTAAAAATGAAGTTCAATACGTTTCTAGTTTTGTTGGTTATTATCCGGCAGAAAAGCCAAAATATTCATGTATTGTTGTAATCCACAGACCAGAAAAATCTATTGGCTATTATGGAGCTACTGTTGCTGCGCCAGTATTTAAAAAAATTGCAAAAAAAATATACAATAATATTCCTTTTGAAATTAAAATTAGTTCAGAATTAGTATCCAATCTGGATAAAGTTGGAAATACATTAAAAATAAAAAATGTTGTACCAGATGTTGCTGGGCTTACTTATGAAGATGCAATAAAAGCTCTTAAAAAAATTGGATTAAAGGTAGAGGTTAGAGGAAGTGGAAAAGTAAAATCACAATCGATAAAACCAGGTACGAAAATAGAAATCAATCAAAAAATATTAATTGAGTTAACTTGAAAAAACTAAATGACATATTATATAAAGTACCTATAGAAGGAATTTTTGGCAATCCAAAAGTCAAAGTATCTTCTATAACCTTCGACAGTAGAAAGATTAAAAAAAATAGTTTGTTTATTGCTCAGAAGGGCACCAAATCAGACGGGAATCAATTTATTTCACAAGCAATTAAAAATGGTGCTATAGCGATTGTGTGTGAATCAATACCTGATTTACCAAATGCTAATATAACTTTTATTTTAGTCAAGAATGCATCTAAGGCTTTGGGAATAATTTCATCAAATTTTTTTTCAAGCCCATCTAAAGAATTAAGCCTAATTGGTATTACTGGCACAAATGGAAAAACTACGATAGTATCATTATTATATGAATTATTTTCTAGTCTGGGCTTAGAGAGTGGTTTGATTTCTACAGTTAAAGTTAAATTTTCTAATAAAGAGTTCGAAAACAAGTATACTACACCTGATTCAATATCGATTAATAATTATTTAAGGCAAATGGTTGATTTGGGAATAAAATATTGTTTTATGGAAGTTTCTTCACATGGGATTTCACAGCATCGAATTGAAGGACTAGATTTCTCAGGTGGAGTATTTACAAATATCACTCATGATCATCTTGACTACCATGGTAGTTTTATAAATTACAGAAATGTAAAAAAACAATTTTTCGATATTCTTCCCAAAAATGCTTTCGCACTGACAAACCTTGATGACAAAAATGGTTCATTTATGATCCAAAATACAAAAGCAAAAAAATATACATATTCAATAAATCAGTATGCGGACTATAAATTGAAAATTCTGGAGTGTCAATTTTCTGGGATGTTATTGAAAATTCAAAATCAAGAGGTATGGACAAATTTGGTAGGGAATTTTAACAGCCAAAATCTTTTAGCTGTTTATGCAGTGGCAGATATATTTCAGATTCCTAAACTAAACATTTTAAAAAATATTAGTCTGCTAAAATGTGTTGAGGGTCGTTTTCAAACATTTATATCAGAAGATGAAGTTACAGTTATTATTGATTATGCCCATACACCAAATGCTCTAGAAAATATTTTAGAAACAATAAATAAAATTAGAACACGAAATGAAACGTTTCTTGTTCTAGTTGGTTGTGGTGGTAACCGTGATCGTGAAAAAAGACCTATAATGGGAAAAATTGCTTCAGAATTATGTGACAAGGTAATATTTACTTCAGATAATCCTAGAAATGAAGATCCTTCTCAAATAATATCTGAAATGATTCAGGGTGTTGCAGCTGAAAACTATAAAAAAATAGTAAAAATATCACTAAGGGAAGAGGCAATTTTGATGTCAAAACGACTAGCAAAAGAGGGTGATATTGTCCTCATAGCAGGCAAGGGACACGAATCTTATCAAGAAATTGAAGGAAACCTTTATCCTTTTAATGATTTTAAAATTGCAAAAAAAATATTTTTAAAAATGGATTAATATGTTTTATTACTTATTCGAATTTTTTGAAAAACAATATAATCTTTCTGGAGCTAGTTTATTTCAATATATTTCATTCAGAGCCTCTTTAGCA
>CENP01087803.1_pt1 | contig 23280 bp, 25 predicted proteins | sample 361281 | NCBI WGS metagenome assembly CENP01 (sample SAMEA2591122, study PRJEB7988) | marine metagenome | biome: marine biome (ENVO:00000447); feature: deep chlorophyll maximum layer (ENVO:xxxxxxxx); material: saline water (ENVO:00002010), including plankton (ENVO:xxxxxxxx) | depth 70 m | reverse complement strand
TATAGACTTTTAAGTGAGTTTATGTTGCAACAAACTCAAGTTAAAACTGTAATTCCTTATTTTAAAAATTTTACAAAAAAATTTAAAACGTTGAAATCTCTATCTAAGAGCAAAGAAGTAGAAATCTTAAAGTTATGGGAAGGACTAGGTTATTATAGGAGGGCAAAAAATCTTTTAGCTTCGGCTAAAATTTTAGTAAAAGAGCATAATTCAAAACTTCCAGAAAATCTTGAGGAAGTGAAAAGACTTCCTGGAGTTGGAGAATATACTGCTAATGCTCTTTTAGGCTTAATTTACAACCAGCCGAGAATAGCAATCGATGGAAATGTTAGAAGGATATTTGCTAGAAATCTTAATAGAGAAGAAAGGAAAATAGACTTTGAAAAACTTATTTTTGTAAACAAAAAAAACTTCTTTAATACAAATCGTAGTTCAGATTTTGTTGAAGCACTAATGGAATTTGGAGCCTTAATTTGCAAACCCAAAGAACCAAAATGTGTCAGGTGTTGTTTGAAAAAAACATGCAAGTATTTTAAATCTTCTAACAAAATAAAAACAACTAGTAAAAAATTGATAAAGAATAAAAATTACGATATTTTTTGTTACTTAAATAAAAATAAACAAATAGCTCTCACAAAAAAAAATCAAATAAGTTTTTTAAAAAATTTTTATCTTCCCACAATCAAAGAAACTAATTATTTATCGAGTAATAAAAATTGGAAGTTTTTAAAAAATTATAAAAACTCTATATCAAATTTGAAATTAAATATTAATTTATATTATAAATTTTCTAAAAAAATACCTCCAAAATATGATTGGCATTATTTAAATCTTAACAAAGAGTTTATACCGACTTTTACAAAAAAAATATTTAAACAGGTTGAAACTTTATTTTAATGAAAAAAAAATTAGCAATTATTGGAGCGGGTATAGCAGGGCTTACTTTTGGAAATCTAATTAAGAAGCACTCAAAACATGACTTCACCATTTATGAGAAAGAAGAAAACTTATCTGTAGAGGAGGGTTATGGAATTCAATTATCAACAAATAGTATAAAAATTTTAAATCAAATTGGATTTGATAAAGTGAATTATGAGAAAATATTTCATCCAAAAGGTGTTGATTTTTATAATATCCATAACAAAAAAATATGTGATTTAGATTTAACTGAGTTTAACACTGAAAAGTATAAATACACTACTTTGCAAAGATCAGTCTTAATTGAATTTTTAAAAGATGATATCTACACTCAACATTTAAGATTTGGAAAAAGAATAAAAGAAGTCTCTGAATTAAAAGGTAAAGTATTAATTAAATTTGATGATAATACTAACGATCTAGTTGATATCGTTGTAGGAGCTGATGGAATTTTTTCTAATACAAGATCTTTTTTTGAAAATAAAAAAAATAAACCAAAATTTCAAAAAGCTATAGCCGTAAGAACAATACTGAAATCAAAATCTGAATTAAATATTAGTGAAGAAAGAATAAGCCTCATGATGGGAAAAAATTGTCACCTAGTTATTTATCCGATAAATAAAAATAAGGATCTTAATCTTGTTTGTATTATAAGAGATAAGAAGTATGAGCCTAATAATATTAAATTTATAGTTGATAAAGTGGTTAAACAAAACCAGAATTTAAAAAAAATTTTTGATAGTGAATTAACATCTTGGCCTTTATACTCAACTACAAATATTCTTCCATCCTCTAACAATAAAGTTTTCTATATTGGAGATGCATTTAATGGATTTCTACCAACATTAGCACAAGGTGCCGGGCAATCTATAGAAAGTGCTTATGAATTATTTAGTTTACTAAAAGAGGAAAATTTAGATGTCCAAAACTCATATTTTCAACAAAGATTAAAAAGAGCAAAAATTGTTAGAAAAAGATCAAATCTTAATTTTTTTGTATTTCATTTTTCAAGTTCAATTATGCAAATAATAAGAAATTTTTTTATGAAATTTTTAGTAAAAAGAAAAAGTTTTATAAATTCTTATTTAGGTACAATTTACAAAAACTAGGATAGTTTTTCTGAAATAAATTTTTGTCTAAGACTATCAATTACCACAATTGACCCATCTAGGTTATAATGCCAGTATGTCCAACCATTACAGCTTTCAGTTCCCAGAATTTTCGCAGCAACTTTGTGAATTGAACCCTCAGATTCTTTATATTTAATGCTTCCATCAGCCATTATCTTTGCATTAATTTTTTTCTTAGGGTCCATTAAAGACGTTCCAGGTTTAATTATTCCTAGCTCAACGAGTGACCCAAAAGGAATTCTAGGTTTTGATTTATTGTTTTCAATTGTATCAAGATAATCGTCCTTAATCTTCTCTGCTTTGCTTATTCTGTCTTCCGCTGCATTAAAGTATTTTTTATCTTTTTCTATTCCACAATAACTTCTACCTAATTTCTTAGATACTACTGCAGTAGTGCCAGTTCCTAAAAAAGGGTCGAAAACTGCATCGCCTTTATTTGTTGTTGCTAATATAATTCTATGAAGTAACGCCTCAGGTTTTTGAGTTGAGTGAATTTTTTTACCATTTTTTTTTAGTCTTTCTTTTCCATTACAAATAGGTAACGTCCAATCCGATCTCATTTGTAAATCATCGTTTAAGCATTTAAGTGATTGATAATTAAAAGTATATTTAGATTTTTTATTTTTTGAAGCCCAAATTAAAGTTTCATGAGCATTTGTGAACCTTGTGCCTCTAAAATTAGGCATTGGATTATTTTTGTTCCAAATCACATCATTAAGTAACCAATAGTCTAAATTTTGTAAATGGTACCCCAGTCGAAATATATTGTGATAGGAGCCTATTACCCAAATACATCCATTGTCTTTTAAAACTCTTTTACATTCAGTTAACCAAACTTTGCAAAAATCATCATAATGTTTAAAACTATTAAACTGATCCCACTTATCATTAACTCCATTAACTTTGCTTGCATCTGGTCGAGTTAATTTTTCCCCAATCTGCATATTGTAAGGAGGATCAGCAAAAACAAGGTCAAAAGTTTTATCGGGAATTTTTTTTAATTCTTTTAAGCAATCACCATTTAAAATTTTGTTTAAGTAATTTGTCATTTTCTAGATTCAACTCTAAATTGAATCTTGGGTCAAACCATTTTATTAAAAAGACGAGTCTTCTTGTGTTGGAGATTCTTATCTGGACAATATCTTGTGTATCGGCTTGAAACCTCTTCTGTGATGAGTAGTTACGCCAAACTTTTTTAAACCATCTAAATGAGCTTTGGTACCGTAACCAAAATTGCTTTCCCATGCATAATTTGAGAACTTTTCAGATAATTTTATCATCAGAAGGTCTCTATAAGTTTTGGCAATTACCGATGCTGCACTAATACACTTTATTTTGTCGTCCCCGTTAATAATTGTTTTATAGTTTTTAATTCCCTCCGGTGCAAAGGGGCCATCAATCAATATTAAGTTAGGTTTTTTTGACAAATTTTCTATTGCCCTTTTCATTGAAAGTAAAGAGGCTTTTAAGATATTAAATTTAAAAATTTCATCTACGTCAGCAATGCCGATAGCATAATAGGAGTTTTTTTTTATATAGTCTGCAATCTTAAATCTGTTTGAAAAACTAATTTTTTTAGAATCTTTTATGTCTTTTAAATTAATATTTTTTTTTAATATGACAGCTGCTGAAATAACTGGGCCCGCTAAACAACCACGCCCCACTTCATCCACACCAGCTACTATTTTTTTCATTTGTCAATTTTGATCTTTAGTTCTTTAATTTTTTTTCTTATCATTTTTAAGTCAATCCACGACATCTTTTTTTGATCAGGTTGTCTCATTAAAAAAGCAGGATGAAAGGATGCTATTACTTCAGTTGAACAATTTCCTATTTTTTTTTTAATCCATTTACCTCTGGCTTTAGAAATAACCAACTCATTCCCAATTATTGTATTAAGAGCTGTGCTTCCAAGCAAAACTAATATCTTAGGATTTATTATATCTATGTGTTTTGTCAAAAAAGGAAGATATCTAGCAATTTCCAAGTCGGTAGGCTTTCTATTTTCTGGAGGCCTATAATTCACAACATTAGTAATATAAACGTTTTTTCTATCTAATTTTATTGATAAAAGCATTTTATCAAGTAGTTGACCAGCTCTACCAACAAAAGGCAAACCTTCCTTGTCCTCATTGGCTCCCGGTCCTTCACCAATCAACATTATTTTAGAGGAGGGGTTACCATCAGAAAAAACTAAGTTAGTCGCACTTTTCTTTAAACTACAATTTTTGATGTTTTTTAATAAGTTTTTAAGCTTTTGAAGTTGATCTGCTTTATTTCCTGTCAATTTAAAACTATCTTTTTTATATCTATTAATAGCATTACTGTCATATATTAAATTATAATTAATTAAGCTATAATATTTAATAAGTTTGGTTAATTTGCTATTAATTTTTTTTGTCATTAAATAATTTATGAAAGTACTTAAATTTATAATAACACTATTACTACAAGTAGTTTTTTTTCTTAGTATAATCAACACAATTCATGCAAAGAACTTAAGCAAATATCAAGATGCCGATAAAATTTCTAAGTATTTCTCTGGCATACTGTCTTTTAATGACAACAAATACGCGAATTCTTATGATTATTTGAGGGCACTAGAAGGTTTAGAGGATAATCATTTAACTTATTCTAAGTTATATCAATATTCTCTCATAAATTTAGAGAAGTTTGTAGAGGCTTATAGATATTCCAAAAAGCTTGAAAAAAAAGGACTAGACTCTTTTGAAAGTAATTTAATAATAGGAGCTTTTTATTTGAAGAATAAAAGGTATCAAAATGCAGCTAAATATTTCAAAAAACTAAACGAAGGGAGCTATGATCAGTCACTCGAAGGATTGTTATCCGAGTCACTAAACAATTGGATTTCATTTAAAGATATAAATAATGAAAAAGCAATTGCGCTCATAGATAATATAAACCCTAGGTTTGAAAATATCAAAAAAATCCAAAGAACTTTTTCATATTGTTTTTACGGATCAAAACTAGCTAATCAAGAGTTTAAAAAACTTACCATAAACTCAAAAACTAACTTTGCTAGGTATCACTTTTTTCATGCAAATTTCTTATACCAATCTGGGAATAAAAAAAACTCAATTAAAGTTATAGATAATTCTTTAAAAATGTATCCTGGAAACTTAATTTTAAACCAACTTAAAGAAGATATTAATTTCCAAAAAAACGCATTCAGCAATACATTTGATTGCAAAAATCTTTCTCATGTAGTTGCAGAAATATTTTATATCGTATCCAATGCGTTATCAGGACAATCACTTTATTCTTTATCAAACTTCTATCTAAACTTATCTAAATATTTAAATCCTGATTTTGCTTCTTTCGATGCTCTTTACGCTGAAAATTATTATATGACTAGAAATTACGAAAAAGCTAAAAAAGTTTATAAAAAGGTAAAAGATAATGGAACATTTTATCATTGGCATGCATCAAAACAAATTTCTAATATTTTAATGATAGAAAAAAAAGAGGATCTAGCTGAAGAATTATTAAAAAAAGCATTTAACATTATTGATGATCCTTCAATTTATCAGATATTTGATTATGCTGAATTTTTAAAAAATAATGAGAGGTACAATAAATCAGTAGATTACTATTCAAAAGTTTTAAGTTTAATAAATAAAAATCATTATCTTTACCCTGAAGCTACTGACGGTAGAGGTATAGCATATGAAAGACTTGGACAATGGAAAAAAGCTGAAGAGGATTTGTTAAATTCTTTAAGTGTTTCTCCTGATCAGGCTTATGTAATTAATTATCTTGCTTACTCATGGATTGAGCAAGGAATAAATATAGAAAAGTCTTTAAAAATGCTTAGAAGAGCAAATGATTTAAAACAAAACGATGGTTACATTATAGACTCTTTAGGTTGGGCTCTATTTAAATTAAAAAATTATAAAGAAGCAAAAGAATACCTTGAATTAGCAGTAAGAATAATGCCATCCGATCCAATAGTTAATGATCATTTTGCAGACTCTTTGTGGATGAATGATCAAACTATACAAGCAAGATACTATTGGAATTACGTATTAGGTTTAGAGAAAACTGAAAGTAAATTAAAAGAAAAAATAAAAAATAAATTAATTTTTGGGATTAAATAATATTTAAAAGTTTAATGATAAAATCCTATTGTAAAATAAATCTTTCCCTACGTATTTTAAATAAATTGAAAAGTGGATTACATAATATCCAATCAAATAGTTTTTTGTTAGAACTTCACGATAATATAAAAATAAAAAAAATCCGAAAAAAGAAAGATATCATAATAATAAATGGACCCTTTAGAGATTTAATAAATAAAGACAAAAACTCTATTACTGAAACTTTAGCAACTTTGAGACAAAAAAAAATGTTAAGTGAAAACTTAAAATACAAAATTAATCTTTATAAGAATATACCTGTATTTTCTGGTCTTGGAGGCAGCGCTAGCAATGCAGCATTTATTTTAAAGTATTTACTAAAGAAAAAAATAACTTTTCAAACTCTGAAAATGTTTACAAAAAGAGTGGGAAGTGATTTAAACCTTTTTATTTACAAACAAACTTTCCAAAAAAGTTTAGAAAATATAACTAGATATAAGAAAAAATTTAATTTTTACTTTATTATTGTTTACCCCAATCTTAAATGTCCAACTAAAAAAATATATTCTAAGGTAAGAAATTATAGTCTTCCAGCAAAACATAATTTTGCTAACATAACATCTGAAAGAAGGTTTATTACTTTAATTAAAAATGAAAGAAATGATTTACAAAAAATTTCTACTTTAAAATTTACAAAGATTAAAGAAATCATAGACTTTCTTTCTAAACTAAAAGGCTGTTATTTTTCTAGAATGACTGGGTCAGGATCTGCATGTTTTGGCATGTTTAGAAATAAGAAATTGGCTTCTTTAGGAATGAAATCATTAAAAAAAAAGTTTCCAAGATATTGGTGCGTAGTTACTAAAACTATTTAATTTATAAAATTTATGATATATCAAACCAATAACAATGGGGCATAGCCAAGCGGTAAGGCAGTGGTTTTTGGTACCACCATCCTAGGTTCGAATCCTAGTGCCCCAGCCAGAATGATGAAAAAAATATCTTTAAATTTCGATTTAATTAACAAGTTCAAAAATGTTTTCTTCCCTTTCTATAAATCTAAAGAGGTTAAGAAGTTATTTAGTATTTTAGAGCAGGGAGAACCAAAAAATAAAAATGTAGCAATGTTTGTTGGAGGTTGTGTGAGAAATTATATTTTAAAAAATGTAATAGATGATTTAGATCTGGCAACAGTATTTACTCCAGAGGAAATCAAATCCAAATTCAAAAATACTAGTCTTAAAGTGATTGAAACAGGAGTCGAACATGGTTCTGTAACAATTTTATTAAATAATTACAGATTTGAGTTAACGACCCTTAGAAAAGATGTGTCAACTGATGGAAGGCATGCAGAAGTGAAATTCACCGATGATTGGAAAGAAGATTCAAATAGGCGAGATTTTACAATAAATGCAATTTATTTAGATAAAAATGGTAAACTTTTTGACCCTCAACTTGGAATAAAAGATTTAAAAAATAATGTAGTTAAGTTTATTGGAGATCCCGGCAAAAGAATAGAAGAAGATTATTTAAGAATAATTAGATTTATTAGGTTTTCTATTCAATATGATCATAATACTTTAGAGTCTTCAACTATCAATGCTATTAAATTAAATCTAATTGGAATTAAAAAATTATCCAAAGAAAGAATTTTAAAAGAACTTTTAAAGATTTTAAGCCTTAACAATTTTTTAAATATATTTAAAAATCAAGAATTAAAAAATATCTTTTTAATAATTTTTCCTGAATTTAAAAATTTAGACCGTATTAAAAAACTTTCTTACTTGTCTGAAGAACATTTATTAAGAATTGATACAAATATGATTTTAGCAATTTTATTAATAGATGATTCAGATAATTTTTTGTACTTTTGTCACAAGTATAAAGTACCAAATTTAACTAAAAATAAACTAGAGTTGTTTTCAAGATCTTTTAAAGAAGTTAAGGAAGACAAGAACTTTTTTAAAAACAATCTTAAAAAAAATACCTATTTTTTAGGAAAAGATTTTCTTAAAAATTTATCTACATTCTTATTTTTCGAAAACAAAAGGTTTAAGTATAAAGAACTAACTTCAATTTACAAAGATATTGAAATAATTTCAGTTCCAAAATTTCCTTTTGATGGAAAATTTCTTAAAGAAAGAGGTTTTATAGAAGGAAAAAAAATTGGCTTAGCTTTAAAAGAACTAGAGAGCGATTGGGTTGAAAATAATTATTCTCTCTCTGAAGACAACATTAACGCTATTTTAGAAAAAGTTAAAAATTAAATATATTTAACTTCTAATATTTCAAAATTTCTTATCCCAGATGGCGTGGTTACCTCTACTAAATCTTCTACTTTTTTTCCTATCAATCCTTTTCCTATTGGAGATTTAAAGTAGATAAGATTTTTGCTTATATCCGCTTCATCTTTACCTACTATTTTAAACTCTATTTTTTTATCTAATTCGAGATCTTTTACATTCACAGTTGACCCAAATATAACATTTCCATTATTTTCAATTTTTGTTACGTCAATTACATTTGCTCTAGCAATAATATCATTTATTGAAATAACCCTACCTTCTAATTGAGCTTGTTGTTCTTTAGCCGCATGATATTCTGCATTCTCTTTTAAGTCTCCGTGAGACCGAGCTTCAGCAATCGCCGCAACTATTTTTGGTCTTTTAATATTTTTAAGATTATCTAATTCTAATTTTAATTTTTGAAGTCCTGATATTGTAATTGGTTCTTTTTCCATTTATTTCCATTTTGGTTTTGGAGGAATTGACATCAATATAGCTTCAATATTACCTCCAGAATTTAATCCGAATTTTGTACCTCTATCATATAAAAGGTTAAACTCGACGTATTTACCTCTTTTTAAAAATTGTTTCCCCTTTTCTTTTTTGCTCCACTTTAATTTACTTTTTTTATAAATAATTTCTTTAGTTATATCCATAAAACAAATGCCTAAATTTCTTACAAATTCAAAGTTATTAATCCAATCTTTCATTTCATAATCAAAAAAGATTCCTCCTATTCCTCTTGTTTCATTATGATGAGGCAAATAAAAGTATTTATCACACCATTTTTTATATTTTGAATAATTTTTATTATTATTTAAACAAATAACTTTCAGTTTATTATGAATTGCGGTCTTCTCTTTTAAATCTTTATAACTGGGAGTGACATCTATTCCTCCTCCGAACCATTCTTTTGTGGTTACAATAAATCTAGTATTAAAATGAAAAGCAGGTATTTTAGGATTTTTCATATGAGCAACTACTGATATTCCAGAGGCCCAATATTTGCCATTCTTTTTGGCACCTGGAATTTTAGATTTAAACTCTTTTTGGAATATACCTGAAACTGTTGATTGATTAATTCCTACTTTATCGAATACTTCTCCATTTTCTAAAATTAAAGATAACCCTCCTCCTTCATCTTTATTCTTTTTAAACCATTTGCTAGCTGAAAATTTTTTATTTTTTTTTGTTTTTTTCTTAGAAAGTTTTTTTTCGATAACTTCAAATTGTTCACGTATTTGTGATTGTAAAAAAATAAACCAATTACTCACAAATTTTTTCTTTATCTCAACGTTTTTTATCATTTTCATTTAATTTGTGTGTCATTGTGCCCCTGCGAAACCTTTAAAAATAGGTTTAATTTTGATAATAACATATTAAATATCATATATGGATAAACCAGATAAAAAAACCAATAGAAGAGATTTTTTATTTACAGCAAGTTACACAGTAGGTGCTGTTGGTTTGGGAGCGACTATTTGGCCGCTAATTGCTCAAATGAATCCCGACCGTTCAGTTAAAGCCTTAGCAACAACCGAAGTAGATATAAGTCAAATCGAACCCGGCAAATCGATAACAGTTCTTTGGAGAGGTAAACCTGTTTTTATTAAAAGAAGAACTCAGTCAGAAATTTCTGATGCAGAGTCAGTAAGTTTGAATGAATTGAAACATCCAGAAAAGGATCAAGACAGAGTCAAAAAATCTGAATGGTTAGTCATGCTAGGTGTTTGTACTCATCTTGGATGCGTTCCATTGGCAGACAAGGGAGAATATAATGGATGGTTCTGTCCTTGTCACGGTTCACATTATGATACATCAGGCAGAATTAGAAAGGGACCTGCACCAGTAAATATGGAAATACCAAAATATGAGTTTGTAGATAGTAACACTATAAAGATTGGATAAAATAAAATGAGCGAACATACATACGTACCTGAGTCAAAATTTGGAAAATGGTTTAATGATAGATTGCCACTGTTAACGTTAAGCAAGCATCTACAAGATTATCCTACTCCAAAAAATTTAAATTACTGGTGGACATTTGGAGGAATTTTAACTTTTTGCTTAGTAACACAAATTGTTACAGGACTGGTTTTGGCAATGCATTATGTTGCACACGCAGATCTAGCTTTTAATAGCATAGAGCACATTATGAGAGATGTTAACTATGGGTGGTTACTAAGATATGTTCATGCAAACGGTGCCTCTATGTTTTTTCTTGCAGTTTACATCCATATATTCAGATCTTTATTCTACGGTTCTTATAAGTCACCAAGAGAAATAATATGGATATTAGGAATGCTAATTTATATTTTAATGATGGCTACAGCATTTATGGGGTATGTTTTACCTTGGGGCCAAATGAGTTTTTGGGGAGCAACAGTAATCACAAACCTGTTTAGCGCAATACCAATTGTTGGTGAAAGTATAACTACTTGGTTATGGGGCGGTTACTCAGTTGACAACCCAACCTTAACAAGATTTTTTAGTCTTCACTATCTTTTCCCTTTTATAATTTTTGGTTTAGTCGTATTGCATATTTGGGCTCTACACGTCCCTGGAAATAACAATCCTGTAGGTATAGATATTAGAAAACCTTCAAAAGACACAGTACCTTTTCACCCCTACATAACTATAAAAGATTTATTTGCCTTATTAATTTTTATAATAGTTTTTTCAGCCTTTGTTTTTTTCTCTCCTAACACTTTAGGACATCCAGATAATTATATTCAGGCCAACCCTTTAATTACTCCAAAACATATCGTTCCAGAATGGTACTTACTACCTTTCTATGCAATCTTAAGATCAGTTCCTGATAAGCTTGGAGGAGTAATTTTATTATTCGCTTCTATATTTATTTTACTTGCCTTACCTTGGTTAGATAAAAGCAAGGTAAGATCAGCAATTTTTAGGCCAATTTATAAACAATTCTTTTGGATTTTGGTAATCGACGTTTTAGTGTTGGGGTACATGGGAGCTATGCCGGCAGAAGGATTATATTTATTAATTGCTAGAATAGGAACTGCATATTATTTTTTACATTTTTTAGTAATTCTACCAGTTTTAAGTTCAATTGAAAAAACAGAACCTTTACCGGCTAGTATTTCTGAGCCCGTACTCAAAGGATAGCTATATGTTAAAAAAAAAACTATTTGCTAAATTTCTATTTTTTTTTATTATTTTTAATTCAAATTTATTAGCGTCTGAAAAAGAATTTCTTCATGTAGATTGGAGCTTTAAAGGTTTTACAGGTAAATTTGACAGATCTTCTCTTCAAAGAGGCTACCAAGTTTACAATGAGGTATGTGCAGCTTGTCATTCAATGAATCTATTAAGTTACAGAAATTTAGGCGAACCAGGAGGACCAGAATTTCCTATTAATGAAGTAAAAAATATAGCCTCAAGCTTTGAAGTAACTGATGGTCCAGATGATCAGGGAGAAATGTTCACAAGACCAGGCAGACCATCGGATAAATTTGTATCTCCATACCCTAATGTTAATGCAGCGACAGCAGCAAATGGAGGCGCATATCCACCTGACATGTCTGTTTTAGTAAAATCAAGGAAAGGTGGTGCAGATTATATTTATTCCGTTTTAATGGGATATGAAGATCCACCTGCTAATATAAAACTTGATGATGGGGTTTACTACAATAAATATATGGATGGAAATAAAATTAAAATGTCTAAGCCACTAATGGATGATATCATTTCTTATGCCGATGGAACAAAAGCAACTGAAATGCAGATGGCTATGGATGTTACTACCTTCTTGACTTGGGCTGCAGAACCACATTTGGAAGCTAGACATAAAATGGGAATCAAAGTTATGATTTTTTTGATAATTTTAACTGTATTAGTTTATTTGAGTATGAAAAAAATATGGTCAAGGGTTGACTCTGAAATGTAATACGTCCCCATCTTTTATTTGATAGTCTTTACCTTCAATTCTTAATTTACCTATTTCTTTACATTTCTCCATGCTTCCATAACTAAGAAAATCCTCATATGAAACTACCTCAGCTCTAATAAAATTTTTCTGAAAATCTGAATGAATTACTCCAGCAGCTTTTGGCGCTAAAGTATCTTTTTTTATCGTCCAAGCTCTGCTTTCTTCAGGACCAGATGTAAAAAATGTATCTAAATTTAAAAGATCATAACCAGCTCTTATTAACTTATTTAACCCAGTTTTATCTAATCCAACCTCTTTCATAAAACTCTCTCTTTCATTTTTATCCAAACCCATTATCTGATCTTCTATATCGGCACAAATAACAACGACCCTCTCATTTGGGTAATTCTCTTTAATACTTGAAGTGTATTTATTTCCATTAGAAAGACTATTTTCATCAACATTACATACTATTATTTTTGGTTTTAAGCTTAACAAGCCTAAGTTAGACAAAAACCTTTTTTCTTGTTCAGCGACTGGCGGAACTATTTCTTTACCGTCATTTAAGGATTTTAAAATTTTTTCCAATAAAGATATCTCTTCTGCTTTAAGTGATTTTTTTTTACTTTTCTCTAATCTTTTAAGGATAATATCTATATCAGAAAGCAAAAGCTCAGTTTTGATAGACTCTAAATCATTTAGTGGATTAATTTTTGAATTAACATGTTGAATTTTTTCAGAGTCAAAACACCTTACTAAATGTATAATTGCGTCTACCTCTCTTATATGTGATAAAAATTTGTTACCTAAACCCTCTCCTTTTGAAGCGCCTTTTACTAATCCCGCAATATCAACAAAAGTAATATTGGTGTAGATTTTTTTTTTTGATTTAGATAATCCATGTAGATCATCAAGCCTTTTATCCGGAACATCAACAATACCAACATTGGGATCAATAGTGCAAAACGGAAAATTGCCTGCTTCAGCGTTTTTAGATGCGGTTAGGGCATTAAACAAAGTTGATTTGCCTACATTTGGTAACCCAACTATTCCACACTTAAATCCCATTAAGATTTTGATTAACCTTACTTGAAAATAAATCTATTTTTTTTTCTATTAAAGTTGGAACAAGCTTAACAATAATGTCAGTTATTTCTTGAATTTTTTCTTCTTCATCCTCTTTGAAATCTTCGAGTACATGATTATTGACTTTCTTTTTTTCTTTAGGATGGCCTATACCTATTCTTACTCTAGAATAATCTTTTCCTATAAACTTATCAATAGACTCAATACCGTTATGTCCAGCACTACTCCCCCCAAATTTAGCTTTTATCTTTCCAAAATCTATATCCATATCATCATGAAAAACAATTACATCTTTTGCATCTATCTTAAAATAGTCGATTAATTCTTTTACTGCAGTGCCAGAATTATTCATAAAAGTTAAAGGTTTTATCGCATAAACTTTTTTTGTGTCTATGTTGCCAGTTGTTAAAAGTCCTTTAAATTTAGGTTTTTGTTTTGAAAGCTTAAAATGTTGATTGATTGCGTCTATAATTTTAAATCCAATATTATGGCGTGTATTCAAATTATTAGGCCCAGGGTTTCCCAATCCAACTAACAACATCATATTAAATTATTTTTTCTCTTGTGGTTTTTTTTCAGTAGATGATTTTTTATCACCACCAGCTTGTTTTTTATCTCCAGATTGATCTTTTCCTTTATCATCTTTTTTGGCAGCTTCACCCTCTTTACCTGCTGCAGCTTTGTCTCCTGTAGCCGCTCCTTCAGCGCTAGCAGCAGCTTCACCTTCAGCACCTTCTACTGCTGTTTCCTCAGCAGGTTTCTCTGGTTCTTTTACAATTGATGGTGCTGCTACCGTAGCAATAACAAAATCTCTACCAGTTATTGTTGGAACTACGTTGCTAGGCAATGTTACAGAGGAAATTTTAATGCTTGTTCCGATGTCAGTACCTGCTAAATCTATTTCAATATCATCTGGTATTTGGTCTGCAGGACAATTCAATTCAACTTTTCTTCTTACTATATTTAAAACTCCACCTCTTTTAAGCCCTGGTGACTCAGATTGATTTTTAAATTTTACTGGTATCTCAATGACAATTTTTGAACCAGAAACCACTCTCATAAAATCTATATGAATTGGTTCATCAGATACAACATGGTAAGCTATGTCTCTAGGTAAGACTTTTTGTTTTTTCCCATCTATTTCTAACTCAATAACAGTAGATAAGAAAGAGTCTGAATTTAATATGTTTTCTATAGATTTTTTTTCTATTGAGATTTTTGCATTAGGATCTTTTCCTCCATATAAGATAGCAGGTATTAAACCTTTTGCTCTTAATTTATTTGTTTCTCCTCTAGAGATACTGTCTCTTTTTATAGCTTTTAAATTATTCATTTTTTAATTAAATTGGATGAGCTATTTAACTCAACTTTGAAAATAAAACAAGTATTAATTAAATAAATCAGATACAGAAGTTGAGTTAGAAATTCTCTTAATTGCTTCGGCCATTAGAGAAGATATAGACAATACCTCAATTTTATTGTTATTTTTTATTTTATTTGAATTATCTATTGTGTCGGTAATAAAAAGCTTTTTGATTTTAGAGTTTTGAATTTTTCTTGTTGCATCTCCACTTAAAACTCCATGAGTTATAAATACATAAATCTCTGTTGCTCCTCTTTTTTTTAGAACTTCGGCAGCATTGACAATTGTTCCTCCACTATCGATGATATCATCAACAATCAAACAACTTTTTCCTCTAACATCGCCAATTAAATTCATTACCTGAGATTTTCCAGGTTTTGGTCTTCTTTTATCAATTATTGCAAGGTCTGTTTTAAGCTTAGTAGCTAAACCTCTAGTTCTTTGAACTCCACCAACATCAGGAGAAACACAAATTAGTTTTTTATTTTTAAAAGACTTTTTAATAAATCTTGCAAACAATGGAGTTGTAAATAAGTTATCAACCGGAATATCAAAAAAACCTTGTATCTGACCAGCATGAAGGTCAACTGTTACAACTCTATCTGCCCCAGCCATTGAGATTAAATTTGAAACAACTTTAGCAGAAATAGAAGTTCTTGGTGCGACTTTTCTATCTTGCCTTGCATAACCAAAATATGGAATGACCGCTGTAATATTTTTTGCTGACGATCTTTTTAACGCATCTAAACAAAGGAGAAGTTCCATTAAATTATCGTTAACAGGTGTAGAGGTAGACTGAATTACAAATACACTGTTTCCTCTTATATTTTCATTGATTTCAATATAAATCTCTCCGTCAGCAAATCTTTTGATATTTGTATTGACTAATTTAGATTTTAATTTTTTTGAGATATCCTTACTGAGCTTATTATTGCTAGTTCCAGATAATATTTTCATGAAAATATAATTATTTATACAATTATTTTTTTAAGTTTTCAAACTAATAGTTGCAATACACCTTCCATAGTCCGTTTGACCCAATTTTTGAGATCGTCTGTAACTATAAAAGTTGTCTTTATCCTCAAATGTATCAAAATCGATATTTTCTACTTCTTCCACGCCACAATTATTCAACTTAAAATTTACATATTTTCTTATATCAAAATTATACTTATTATGGTTTTGCTTTAAAAAAAAATTAATATTGTTTTTTGATTCTGCCAAAAAATTCTTATAAAAATCCTCACCTACCTCATAACTTTTGTTTCCAATACATGGACCAATACAAGCTGTAATTTTAACTTTGTTATTTATTTCCTTAAATTTTTTTATAGTGTTTTCAATTACTCCAGAAATAGAACCCTTCCAACCTGCATGTATACAACCAATTGATTTATTAACTTCATCATATAAAATTATAGGGACACAATCAGCAGTAAGAACACCCAGAGCAACACCATTGACATTGGTGACAAGTGAGTCAGATTTAATTTTATTCAAATTCTTATTTTTTTCGTCAAGAAAAAATACTTTGTTACTATGTGTTTGATTCATAAGCTTTAAGTTCTCTACATTATTGATCTCCATTTTTTTTGCTACAAACTCTAAATTTTTTATCACATTATTTTTATTATCATCTGACCCTAGTCCACAGTTTAAACTTTCATATATCCCTGATGAATAGCCACCTTTTTTTGAAAAAAAACAATGATTTATGTTTTTAAATTTATTTAATTTATTTGAAAAAAACATTATTTAAATCCCAGCCTAAATTTTTTTTTATTTTTATAAGCAAAAATTACTTTAAAAAGATTTCCCATATATCTTGAGTCCAGCAACCTTCTTAATCTTGAGTATAAATTAGCTTTTGCACTAAAACTCATTTTTTTACTTAACATTTCTGCTCTATGTAAAATACCAATTCTCTTTAAGAAAAAGCTTTGTGAAACAACTTGATTAAGATTAAAATTTTGTTTTAAAAAATAGTCCTTCAAAAGAGTAAAATTTACTAAAGAGGTAATATCAGCGTCACTTAAATTTTCAAATACTTCATTTTTTTTATGAGATTTTACAGATTGTAAAGTACTAACATTCTTTTTATCTAAAAAACCATAGTCGATTAACAGTATACCTCCATTAAATTTTCTAATAACTTGTATCATCTTATCTAATTCCTTTATTCCTAGATCTGGATATTCTATTACTCCTTTATTATTAAATAGACCAAACTTTTTTAATTTAAATATGGTTTTTTTTTCAGCTTTTTTTAAAATTATTTTTATTTTATCCTTTTTATTAACAGAGAGATATTTTTCGTAAATTTTATTTTTATCTATTTTAAATTGCTTAATTGGTATCGCATCAAAAAATTCATTTCCAAAGAAAAGAACTGGACCACTTTTAATATCATTTATATTTTTAAGCCAACTAACTTTTTTTTCTTTTATTTTATTTTTCTGTATTTTTTGTAAATATTTACTTCTTTCATATAAAAAAATTTTTACATTTTTATAAAAATCAGGGAAATTTTTAAAAGTTTTTATCAAAACTTTACATAGATCTCCATTTCCAGGACCTAATTCTACAATATTAAATTTTTTAGGTTTTTGTAAATTTTCCCAGTAGGAAATTATCCATATTGCAATCATCTCACTAAACAAAAAAGATATGTTAGGAGCTGTTACGTAATCTCCAGATTTTCCAAAGGGATTTTTTTTTGAATAATACCCATAGTTTTCATTATAAAGTGCGTTTTCAACAAATTTGTCTAATGGTATAATTTGAGCTTCTTTCACTTTTTTTATACTTCCTTGCTTTTATTAATTTTTAATAACAAAAAAAATCCCAGAACCATCATTATTAAACTTAAGAGCGTTCCCATGCTAAATAAATTAAACAAATAACCTATATGTTCGTCTGGCTCCCTAAATTGTTCTCCAATAATCCTAAAACCACCATAAAAAATTAAAAATAAAGCTGAGCAAATACCTATTTTAATTTTTCTATTATAAACAAAGGTTATAAGTATTAAAAAAAGAATAACCCCTTCCATAAGAGCCTCATAAATTTGTGAGGGATGTCTTGGGATATTATCTACAGTTGGAAAGATAACAGACCAAAAAACTTGTGCTGGTTTACCGTATAATTCTGCGTTAATAAAATTTGCAATTCTTCCAAAAAATAATCCTATAGGCGAAACACAAGCAATAATATCTAAAAAAATAAAAGTTTGAATTTTTCTTTTTTTTGCAAAAAGAAATGTACCAATGATAACTCCAATTAAAGCACCATGAAAGGACATACCACCCTCCCATACTTTAATAATTTCAACTAAGTTATTTAAATAAAAGTTAGGATTGTAAAATAAAACATATCCTAATCTTCCGCCTAAAATTATTGATATAATTAAGTAGACTATAAGATCATCAAATGCTACTTGAAATAAAGTTCTATCCTCATTATTTGATCTGTAATTTAAAATTTTTTTAGCTAACCACCAACCTAATAAAATTCCGAAAATATAGGCTAAAGAGTACCATCTAATTTCAATAAATCCGAAATTAACTATAACTGGGTCAAAATTATGAATATACATCTTAGGATTTATAACATAATTGATATTATATTTCTTATGAATTAAGATTGGTTATGAACAACTCTGAAAGATTTTTGAAAGCAATATCTGATATTATTGAAAATGGAATCTTATCGTCTAAAGATGCTAAGAAAGAAATATTAACTAATCTTAAATTTCAAAAAGAAAACTTATTAGAAAAATTAGAAGTAGTTTCTAGAGAGGAGTTTGAAGTTTTAAAAAATATTGTTCAAAAACAAGGAAAAGAATTAAAATCTTTGAAAAAAAATAAAAAATCTAAATCGGCAAAGAAACCTTAACAAGTAAGCCACTGTGCTTACTTTTAGAAAGCTGAATACTTCCACCATGAGAATTTATAATATCCTCAGAAATTGATAGGCCTAGGCCTACACCAGATTTATTGAGACTTCTGCTTTTGTCCAATCTATAAAAAGGTTTAAAAACATTTCGATGTTGATCTTTAGGTATTCCTGGACCATCATCCTCCACTAAGATACTTAATCTATTAGGAGCTTTATTAAGGCTAACATAAACATTTTTTCCATACGATAGGCCATTTTGAATTAAATTATTAAAACATCTTTTTAAAGCATTTTTCCTACCTACAAATTTATAGTTTTCTTCGGTTGTAAGATGCAAATTTTTATATTTAAATTCTTTTAATATGTCTTGAAAAAAAATATTAAGATCTATAGTTGAAGTACTTTCTTGTGTTTGAGTTTTTGCAAACTGAAGGTAATCATCAAGCATTCTCTCCATTTCATCAATGTCTTTAGACATCCTATCAGAAATTTCTTTTTGATTTAGCATGGCTAGCTGAAGTTTAAGTCTAGTAAGAGGTGTTCTTAGATCATGACTTATACCTGAGAGCATTTCTGATCTTTGGTTTAAGTGTCTATTTATTCTTTTAACCATTCTATCAAATTCATAAGCTGCTTTTCTTATTTCCGAAGCTCCTGACGGTCTAAATTCATTAACATAATCACCTTTTCCAAATCTCTCAGCTGCTTTTGCTAAGTTAACTATAGGTCTTGTTTGATTTTTTAAAAAAATTATTGCAATAAAGATTAGAAGAAAAGAGGGCACACTCACCCATAATAAAAATAATCTTACAGATGATGTAGCTATTTTTTCTCTAGGAAAGAAAAATTGAATAACTCTATTATTAGATCTTATCCTTACTTCAACAACATCTTTATATTTTGTTGTATTAAACCAATAGTTTCCACTTCCAAATGCAGATTTTAGTTCTCTTCTTAAAGATCTATCCATTGGACTAAACTTTCTTTCTGATTCAATTTTAGGTAAATTTTCCTCTTTAATATTAATTACAAAATCAAAATTCTTTTTGTATATGTTCGTTAGTAAGTCTATTTCTTTATTTTCATTATAAAAATCAGTTAAAGTTTTTAACTCACCAACCAGGGATCTAGTCATCCCTTTATTAGCTTTTATCCAGATGCTATCAAAAAAAACTGTAGTGACAAGAATTTGCAATATAATGACAGGTGCAGCTACTATTATTAAAGATCTATAAAATAGTCCTTTAGGTAAAATTAATTTGAAAAATTTATTCAATCCAGAGAACATATCCTGAGCCTCTTATTGTTTGTAAATATTTTGGATTTTTTGGATCCTTTTCAATTTTTTGTCTAAGTCTTGTTATCATCACGTCAATTGATCTTTCTTGTGAAATTTTAGAAATGTTTCCTATCTGAGTCCTGCTGTAAGTTTTTCCAGGATTAGACATCATTTCTATAAGAACCTTTTTTTCTGCAGAGTTAATTTTATTAGTTTTGTTATTTAATTGAATTGTCATTCTATTTAAATCCACTTTTGCCGATCCAACTTTGCTAATCTTTTTAGTATCAATTTTTTTACTCTTTTTAATAATATTTTTTATTCTTAAAAGCAATTCTTTTGGCTCAAAAGGCTTACCTATATAGTCATCAGCTCCCAATTCTAAGCCGGCTATTCTATTTTCAACTTCACCTTTTGCAGTTAATAGAATTATTGGAACGTTTAATTTTTTTTTAATTTCTTTAGTTAATTCAAATCCACTTTGACCGGGCATCATCACATCTAATACTATTAAATCAAATGCAAACTGTTCCAATTTAATTTTAGCATTTTCTGAGTCAATAGACGTAGATACTATAAAATTATTATCCTCCAAATATTCTTTTAATAATTCCCTGATTCCATTATCATCATCGACAACTAATATATGTGTTTTACTTTTTTCCATCTATTATTTTATTTAAAACCTTTTTAAATTTAATTACTGAGTCGGGTTCTGAGCTTTTTAAAGCATTAAATATCCTCTTTTTTTGAGTTTCATAAATTTTATTAAAAAAAATCTTGCCATCTTTATCTAAGTACAAATTTTTCTTTCTTGTGTCATTATCATTTTTTTCTTGTTTTATCATTTTAGATTTTATTAGATCTCTTAGAACTCTATTAAGGCTTTGTTTAGTAACTTTAAGTTTAAATAGAAGATCGCTTTGATTGATACCAGGATTTCTCTCAATAAGATTTAACGCCCTAAGATGAGCCGATCCAAAAGATTTTTTTGATAATATTTCCTTAGGATCAGAAAATGTTTCCTTATAAGCATAAAAGAGCAATTGAATAAAATCCTTTATTTGTTCATCTTTAAGGTAAAGTAGATCTTTCATAATTGGTAAGTTATATTGACTTATTGTATTAAGAAATATACTTTTTTGTAACAAAAAAATCGTTTAATTTAATTCTTATGGAAACAATACCTTACGATAAAAGATCGGGCAAAATTTGGTTTAACGGTGAAAATGTAGACTGGAGGTCTGCACAAATTCATCTTTTGAGCCATGGATTGCATTATGCCAGTTGTGTTTTCGAGGGCGAAAGAGTTTACGATGGTGAAATATTTAAACTAGAAGAACATACTGAAAGATTATTTTATTCTGCAAAAAGAATGGGAATGGATATTTCATATACTAAAGAGCAAATTAATGATGCATCTAAGCAAATTATTGCCGTTCAAAAAGTAAAAAATGGATATGTGAGACCAGTGGTCTGGAGGGGAAGTGAAATGATGGCAATCTCAGCTCAGAAAAATAAAATCAATGTAGCGATAGCAACATGGGAATGGGGTTCTTATTTTGACCCCAAACTTAAACTGGAAGGAATTAGACTTGATATTTCATCATGGAGAAGGCCTTCTCCTCAATCTGTTCCATGGGACACAAAAGCTTCAGGTTTATATATGATTTGTACACTTTCTAAACATGAAGCAGAAAGAAAAGGATATACAGACTCTTTAATGTTAGATCACGAAGGCAATATAGCAGAGGCGACGGGGGCAAATATTTTTTTTAAAAATAATGAAAAAGAATTACATACACCGACCCCTGACTCCTTTTTAGATGGAATTACAAGACGGTGTATAATTGAAATTGCCAAGTCTAAAGGAATAAAAGTTATTGAAAGAAAGATTAAACCAGAGGAAATGAAAAATTTTAAAGGATGTTTCTTGACTGGAACTGCGGCTGAAGTTACCCCAGTTTCTCAAATTGGAGATTTTAAGTTTGAAGTTTGTAACCTTGTAAGAGATTTGTCAGATAGCTATCAAAGCTTAGTTAGAAAAAAAACTGCAGCTTAATTATTTTTTATCTTCACTAATTGCGTGATCTATTCCTTTAACAAAATAGTCGTACCCAGTGTATAAAGTTAAAAAAGCAGATAACCATAAAAGAATAATCCCAATAGTTTGGGCATTATAGTCTTGAAAGTTAATAATTTTATTACCAAAATCTCCGGTTAGAAGAACTGAAATTGCAAACATTTGAATAAAGGCTTTGAGTTTAGATAAACTTGTTACAGGCATTGATATGCTTCCCTTAGCCAAAAACTCTCTTAAACCCGAAATTAAAATTTCTCGTGTGATAATAATAATCGCTGCGATAACTTCAAAATTTTTTATTGCTCCATTCATTATAAGTAGAAGCAGAGCTGTTGAAACTAAAATTTTATCAGCAATGGGATCCAATAACTCCCCAAGTTTGGACTCCTCTTTAAATATTCTAGCTAAAAGACCGTCTAAATAATCTGTAAAACTTGCTAAAACAAAAAGAAAAAAGGGAATAAGATCACCAAAGAAACCAGGTAGAAAAAAAGTTACAATAAAAATTGGAACTATTATTATTCTTCCTATTGTTAAGATATTTGGAATTTTAAATTTCATTTTTATTCGTGAAAGTAATCATATATTTTTTTTGCTATACTTTCCTCAATTCCTTCTACAGATTTTAGATCCTCTAAACTAGCAGATTCTATTGATCTAGCTGATCCAAAATGATTTAGTAAGGACCTTTTTCTTTGTTTTCCTATACCATCTATTTGATCTAACAATGATCTACTTATTCCTTTTTTCCTCTTAGCTCTATGTGTACTTATTGCAAATCTGTGAGCCTCATCTCGCAATCTTTGTATAAAAAATAACAGAGGGTCATTTTTTTTTAAAATATATTCTTTATTTTCATAATATATTTTTTCTTCACCTGCATTTCTATTTTTACCTTTTGCTACAGCTAATATAGGCAAATCATGCAAACCAAGTTCATTTAATACTTCTCTACTTACTGAATATTGGCCTTTACCTCCATCAATTAGAATTAACTCTGGTAAAGATAGAGAGCCAGACTTTTCTTTTATTGCTTTTGAAAATCTTCTAAATAAAACTTCTTTCATCATGCCATAATCATCATTTTTTACTTTTTCGTTTTTTATGTTGAATTTTCTATATCTTTTTTTTACAAAACCTTCATTTCCAAAACATATTAGAGCTCCAATGGAATCACTGCCTTGGTTGTGGCTATTATCATAAACCTCAATAAGATTTATATTATTATTTAAATCAAATTTATTTGC
>CENP01065642.1_pt1 | contig 23326 bp, 24 predicted proteins | sample 361281 | NCBI WGS metagenome assembly CENP01 (sample SAMEA2591122, study PRJEB7988) | marine metagenome | biome: marine biome (ENVO:00000447); feature: deep chlorophyll maximum layer (ENVO:xxxxxxxx); material: saline water (ENVO:00002010), including plankton (ENVO:xxxxxxxx) | depth 70 m | reverse complement strand
AATTTTAACACTTCTAGTTTATCTAGTGCATTAATAAAATTTGAAAGGCGCATATCGAATTTATTTGCAAATTTAAGATATAATTGATAAAGAAAAAGCCCTGCAATTAGCAGGGTTTTTTCTTTTTCATTTACTTAAATAAATACTAATTTCCCCTGCCTACCTTGCGAATACCCATATTAGACCCCTTTCCTTTACTGTTGGTGTTTTTATTAATCTTTGTTTTCTTGTTTTTCTTGTCAGTATGTTTGTTACCAAAAAATTTACTTGTCATTTTGTCTTTTTTTAAATTTTATACTTAATTTCTTCAAGAACCATTTCATTTAGTGTTTTTAAATTTATCTTCCATTTTAAAAGTTCATACTTTCATCAAATAACTTATAAAATATTTCAGCTTGTTTTTCACCTTCAATCCAAGGGAAGTGACCACATTGTTCTATGAATGTATACTTAAGTTGTGGAATTATAGATTTAGCTTCATAAACAACAGACTCACCAACTGGATCTTGTCTTCCAGTTATTAAATCAATTGGTCCTTTATAGTTTTTCAATTTATTTACACGATCAGCGCTTCTTTTTCTCCAATCACCCGATGTTAATGGATTAATACCTGCTTGATTTCGAAATTTATAATCAAGTGGAGGCCTTGTCTTTAAAGCTATTTCTCTATCAAAGAAGTAACCAGGCCAAATAGCAACTAAAGTTGATCTTTTATTGTCAATTTGTTCTTGATATAAATCAGTATCCTCTTGCTGCAATCTCATATTTATATTACTTCCAAACCAAGTATAAAAAGCATCTGTAACACCACCTGTGTTGAGAAGAATTACTTTTTTTACTTTATCAGGTTCATTAGCAGCATATGAAAAGCTTAACATTCCACCCCAAGAGTGACCTACTAAAACTAGCTTTTCATTTCCTAGTTTTTTATAAAGCCCATTTATATCATCAATATATTTTTGAACTGTAAGAGATTCTTGATTTACTTGGTCAAGAAGAGATTCTCCAGTTCCTCTTTGGTGTAGTAAAATGCATTTATACTTTTTCTTTAGTTCTTTATACAATGGTTCAAGATAATATGGATTTAGCCCCGGACCCCCAGAAAGTAAAACAATAGTTTCGCCAGAATCTCCAAACTGTTGAAAGAAAATTTCAGTACCATCTTTTGACTTAAATGAATCAACTTCTTGACTATTAATTGACAATACAAATGAAAACAATAAAAAGATGGTTATTATATTTTTCATAATGAACGATTGTTGTCTAATAAAATTAATAAAGATTAATTAATTATAATGTTAATAATTAGGCTTCTTTTTGAACAAATCATGGACATATCTTTTTCTCTTAAGTCATTAATTTCTTGTTGTTTAACTTTTTTTTTTTAAATTATATATAACACAAAATTTAATAATATGAAATACTTTACTCTAGCATTTAAAAATTGGAATAAATTTAAGGGTAGAGCCAATCGGTCAGAATTTTGGTATTTTACTCTTATTTATTTTATAATTGGCATAGTTTTATTTTATATAGATGTTTCATTGTTGGGTTATAACCCTATGGATCCAACTTCAATGGGACTTTCACAATCAATATTCGGCTTAGTGGCTTTTATTCCATCTTTATCTTTGACTGTTAGACGTCTGCACGATGTAAATAAAAGTGGATGGAATTTATTGTGGAGTTTAACTATAATTGGGGTTATTTATGTTATTTACTTAAATATTATAAAAGGAAGTAAAGAAGGCAATTCATATGGCTCTCCGTCAAAAGCATAAATAAATGAAAAAACTATTAGAATTATGCTTATCAACTGCATTTGTTGCTTACTTAATAGTTGCAATTGATTTCTCTCCTTTTGAAATGCACTTCAACTTACTGGATTGGGATGTTAAACGAATAGCAAAATTTTTTATATTCTTTCTTTTTACTTTATTGTTTTGTAGAGGCGTTGAATTTGAAAAAGTCATTACCAAAAAGAAAAAGTGAAAGGTATTCTAAAGAGACATTGGAGTATAATATTTTTCACAACTATATACTTAATTTTTATAACAGATAAAGAAACACCCAATAAATATATTTACGTTTTTGCCTTATCTCTTTCAATTCTTTTGATTGACGTATTTATAGAAAAACATAAAAAAAAGAAAAAATGAAAAAACTATTAAAGTTAATTTAACACACTTTGTGTTTTTTTTTTAAATTAAGAAACTAATAACTAATTAATTATGAAAAAAATATTTACACTATTAATACTTGCTATAATTTTTAGCTGCGCAAAGTCTAATAAAACTGATTTATCTTACAATATGAATGAAATAATTTTTGTTGTTGAAATGGGTTTAAATGAAGGTAAAACTATTGAGGATATTACAGAATTTTCTAAATTCTATACTGATGCTATTGATACTAATGAGCCTAATTCATTAGGATGGGGATTTTATGAATCTGGTGATAAGGTAATATTAATTGAAAGATATCTTGATGGTATTGCTATGATGCAACATGGAAAAAATATCTCTGAAGGTGGGACACTAGAAGCACAATTTGTTCAGTTTATGGAACATTTCACTATAAATAAAATTGATGTTTATGGAAATGCTTCAGATGAACTAAGGGAATTTGTAAAGCCGTTTGGGCTACCTTTTTATTTTCATGATGCATATGCTAAGTTTAGTAGGGGATAAAAATTCTCTATAATTTTTATTTAAGCAAGACTAATAAAGTATATAATTGTTGGTATAAAAATTATTGCACAAAAAATATCAAAGTATTTATATTCTTCTGAAAGCGAATGCCAAAAAGCTAGCAATATCAAAGGAGCTTGAAAAAACAATCTTACAAATGCTTTATTTTTTGAAATCTCATAAACTGATTGTGATTCTGCTGATTGATATAAAAATATGTTAGCTGGAAACACTAAAATCAAAAGAAAAACTAGTCCTATCCCGGCATATTTTCTTGTTTTTTTGAATAGCAGCATAAATCCTAAAATGATTTCAAATAAGCCAGAAACATATACTATAAATAAGTGATAAGGCAGATAATCTGGAACAATCACTAAAAAAAAATCTGGATTTGTAAAGTGAGTAATTCCTACATTAATATAAAGTATTGCCAGTATGAAGATTGTAATCAATTTATACTTATTAATAAATGTATTTTTTGTCTTAAATATCATTTTAGTATTAATAGAAATTTAATGTAAAATATAAATTTGATTCGTTAATTAACAATAAATTTGAATATGTCTTTTTATGTACAAGATTTTATTAAACTTGCCTTAAATCAAAATATTCCATCATCAAGAAAAGTTTTACTAACTGAAATTATAGACTATATAAAAAGTAAAATTGACAATAATCAAGAAATTAATTTAAACTTTATTTGCACCCATAACTCAAGAAGAAGTCAATTATCACAAATTTGGGCAAAAGTAGCTTCAGTATATTATGGTATTGAAATAAATTCATATTCAGGTGGAGTTGAGGTTAATGCTTTTAATGAAAGAGCTATAGATTCATTAGTTAGAAGTGGATTTTCTGTTTTATTTGAAAATTCAATAAACCCAAAATATGAAATAAGTTATGCCGAAAATGAAAATCCTATAATTGCATTTTCAAAACTTTTCGATGATAATTTTAACAAAGCAGATTATTTTGCAGCAATAATGACATGTTCCGATGCTGATGAAAATTGTCCTCATATTCCAAAAGCAGAGAAGAGAATTCCATTAAGATATGATGATCCTAAATCTCACGATGATACGCCTATTGAATCAGAAAAATATGATGAAAGGTCTCTTCAGATTGCATCAGAAATGTTTTATGTTTTTTCACAAATCTAGATTTAAAGGATTCATTTTGTAAGTTTATGAGGGAATTAAAACATGAATTGAAAAAAGCATCGTTATGAAATTTAGATATTTAATAATTCTCATCTCATTAAACTTTTTAAATGCTCAATCACAAAGCCTTTATCCTAATATTGGAACTGAAATTATGTTTCAACCAGAATGGGCAAAAAAACTTTATTATGATAGAATAGAGGTATTTAAGCAGGATAAATTAAAATTTAATCAAATTGTGTTTTTGGGTAACAGTATTACGCAAGGCGGCAAAGATTGGAATAAAAAGTTTGGAGTTGTTGGGATAAGTAATAGAGGAATTGCAGGTGATAGTACCGATGGGGTAATTGCTAGATTAAACGAAATAATTCATTTCTCACCAAAAGCAATTTTTTTGTTAATTGGAATTAATGATATATATAATGAGTTAACTCCATCAACTGATTATATTGCAAATAACATTTTAAAAATAATTAAACGCATCAATCAAGAATCACCAAAAACCAAAATCTTTTTACAAACTATACTTCCAGTTGAAAAGGAGATTTACAAAGAAAAAATTATTGCAGTAAATGAAATGATTAAAACTTTTGTAAGTCAATCAAAATTTGAAATTATTGATTTGTATTCAATTTTTGTAAATGAAGATGGTAGAATGAAGAAAGAATTGAGTTATGACGGAGTTCATTTAAATGAAAAAGGTTATACAGTTTGGGTTGATTATATAAAACCTACTGTGTTAATCTTGGCTAATCATAATTAATTATATGCTTAAAATCCGACAAGCTAAACTAAATGATCTTGAAATTTTATTAGAATTTGAACAACTCCTTATTGATTACGAGAGAAATCTAACTTCACACATAAAAGAAGGTCATATAAATTATTATGATATTAAATCTTTAATTAGAAAATCTTATGCCAATGTAATTGTAGCCGAAATTAATGGAGAGATAATAGGATCAGGGTATGCTTTTATAAAGAGTAATAAAACCTACAAAACACCTGAGAAATATGTGTATTTAGGATTTATGTATGTTAAAGAAGAACATAGAGGGAAAGGGGTAAATAAAAGTATTATGAATGAGTTAATTGAATGGGGTAAAAAAATTGGACACCATATTTTTAAACTAGATGTTTATTCAAATAATTCTAGTGCAATTAATGCATATCAAAAAGCTGGATTTAAAGTAGAAGAATTAAATATGATTTTAAATTTAAAGGAATAGTATATTATGATTAATTGGAAAGATAATATTCAACCAGAACCACCATTTATTGCATCAATTTTTCATTATTATTTGTCTGATAACATTGATGGATATGAGGACTACGATGATTTAACTTTAGAACTGGCTAAAAGTTCACTTGGGTATTTAGGTTATGAGAGTTTTAAGCATGATGGAAGAGGATCATTTATAAGTTACTGGAAGGATATGGATTCAGTTAATACCTGGGCCAGAAATCCAATTCATAAAAAAGCTAAAGAACTTGGAAAAAAATCTTGGTATAAGTATTATCATTCTGAGATTGTTACAGTTAATATGTTTCATTCTAAATCTTAAGAATAATTTATTATTATTATTTTCACTACTTAAATAAAAATAATTATGAAAAATATTACCCTACTTATTATTTCTTTATTTCTTATTAGTTGTGCTCAAAATAATGAAGAGTATAATCAACTTAAAGCTGATAAAGAATATGTCGAATCAAACGTTAACATGTATTCTGATGTTTGGAATGCTGTTTTCTCAGAAAAAAATATTGATTTAGTTACAAGTGAAAACTTTCATGAAGATGTAACTGTAGTTACATCAAACGGAGATGTAACAGGTCTTGAAAATTTTAAAGGATATTATGCGAATTATTTAAATGGATTTTCTGATGGTGAATTTACTATAGTTCATGTATTTTCTCAAGGCGATATGCTTGTTAAACAATGGCATTTTAAAGGTACTCATGATGGAGAATTCTTTGGAATTCCAGCAACTAATAAAAAACTAGATTTAATAGGAACAACTATTGTTAAAATGAAAGATGGTAAAGTTCTCCAAGAACAAGATTTTTTTGATAATTACACATTCCTTTCTCAGTTAGGATTATTATAGAATTGAAATTGACATTGGCTCAATTGTAGAATCTAATCGAAAGAAAGTAAAAGTAATGGTTAAAAAAATGAAAAAGTAATACTGCTTTTTAAACTGAAAAAGCCACTTCATAGTGGCTTTTTTTTTACAAAATCGTAAGATTTTATCTATACATATTTCATTGCAGATGCTTGTCCTTGATTTTATTCCAATGCTAATATAATTTCTTCGCTCATGATATATATCTTTTTGTGTTAAAACTTATGTAACGATTGTTCCGGATGCGTTCTCTCCACCCGCGACAATATTATTAAACACAGTCCACAAGGGTTGACAAAACTTGAAGTATTAGGTAGTCAATCTAAAGTCAAGCTAAATATTGTTTTTTTTATTTAATTGTATTTTAACCTTTACATTAACTCAAATTGTACATTAAAATTTATTTGTGATGAATCAATTTTTATGATATTTTTAACTTAAACAACATGAGACTAGCTTACTTTATAACTTTCTTTTTATTTATTTCTTGTAACAATGAGCCAGAGTGGAAACATTTATTTAATGGAGAAAATATTGATGGTTGGGAAATAAAAATAAGAGAACATAAAATAGGAGAAAACTTTAAGAATACTTTTAAAGTTGATAATGGTACTATTAAAGTTTCATATGATGAATATGATGAATTTGATAAAAAATTCGGACATATTTTTTATGTCAAAGAAAAGTTTAAAAATTATCATCTGTCCCTAGATTATAAATTTTCAGGTTCTCATTTAAAAGGCGCGCCTGGTTGGTCAATAAAAAATAGTGGCATTATGTTACATTGCCAGGATCCACATACTATCCTTATCGATCAAGAATTTCCTGTGAGTTCTGAAGCTCAATTATTAGGCGGATTAGGTGAAGGAGAAAGAAGCACAGCCAATATGTGTAGCCCTGGCACTGATGTCGATATTGATGGTTCACTAGCGCAATATCATTGTATTAATTCTTCATCAAAAACATTTCATGAAGACGATTGGGTAAATGTGGAAGTTATAGTTTATTCTGATTCATTGGTTCATCATTTTGTAGAGGGTGAAAAAGTCTTGACTTATACTAATTTAAGAGTTGGTGGAGATAAAGTCCCTGAAAATTTTCTTGACAAAATTGGAATGCCATTAACTGAAGGGTATATTTCTTTACAGTCTGAGGGACATCCTATTTCTTTTCGAAACATAAAGATTAAAAAACTGTAATGTTAAGCTTTATTTCCACCAGATTTAGAAGGGTTTTAACTACCATAAAAGGGATTTTTCTTCTTATAAAAACTGAAGCTTCAATTCAATCACATTTATTGATTTTTTCATTTTTTATTTTTTTGGGCTTTTATGTTGAGCTGGATGTTAATTATTGGATAAAACAAATTATGATTTTTGGATTTATAATTTCCATTGAAGCTTTAAATACTGGAATTGAAAAAATCTCTGATTTTATTAAACCAGATTACAACAAAAAAATAGGCTTTATAAAAGATATTTCTGCTGGGGCAGTCTCATTTGCAGTAATAGCTATCATAATTGCAATAGTGCTAATTTATTATCCATACTTATTTTAAAAATTGAAAAAACTCTATTTCATATTATGTTTTTTATTTTGTGCATGCTCAAATAACTCAATAATTGATCTTCAAATAAATAACAAGGTTATTTTTCCTAAAATTTATAATGTTAAAAAAACAAATAAAGTAATTATAATTGACGGGATTGCTGATGAGTCATCATGGAAAGAAGCACAATTTACTGAAGATTTTATTGATATTGAGGGATATAAAATACCATCTCAAAAGACAAATGTAAAAATGTTGTGGGATGAAAAATATCTATATGTTTATGCTAAACTTTTTGAGGATCATATTTGGGGAGATATTACACAAAGAGATGAAGTGATATATTATAATAATGACTTTGAGGTTTTTGTAAATCCAAATGATGATGTTTTTAATTACTGTGAAATTGAAATCAATGCATTAGGAACTGAATGGGATTTGTTATTGAACAAGCCATATAGATTAGGTGGAAAAGCGGACTCATCATGGAACATAAATGGCTTAAAATCTGCTGTACATTTAGATGGTACATTAAATGATTCAAATGATATTGATAATTTTTGGACCGTAGAAATGGCTATCCCTCTTGCTGAGATTGTTGAGCTTAGCAAAAAGAAAAATAGAGTTTCAGTTGGCGATGTTTGGAGAATAAATTTTTCAAGAGTTAATTGGGATTTTGACATTATAAATGGAAAATATTCAAGAAAAAAAGAAAACGATAAATACTTGCCAGAATATAATTGGGTGTGGTCTACTCAAGGCAAAATAAATATGCATATACCTGAAAATTGGGGCTACTTAATTTTTAATGAATATGAAATAGAGAATCATAGTTTAAAAACTGATTTAGAGCTTGAACACACACTATATACTGTATTTAGAGAAGTAAAGTTTGGGTACTTAAAATATTTGAATAATGAAGAAGAAGGAACGTATATTGAATTTGAATCAGAAAAAATAAATGGTAAAACAATTTTTAGTAATTTTCTTAAAACTAAAGATGGTTTTACCATCTCAACTAACTTTAAAATGGGTGTACTGAAATACTCTATCGATCAATCAGGGCTAATCAAAAGAAATGACATATGATTAGAATTTTCACTCTATTAATTTTTTTGATTTTATTTATATCATGTAATAATTCAATTTCAAATGAAAAATTCACATTTTCAACATGGACTAATTCAGGTGGTGAATTCAATGAAAAGAATTGGATTAAGAAGTTAAGTTATTATGATTCATTAGGAATCTCTGAAATATTAGTTGGAGGAAATCCAGATGTAATTGAGAAGATTGTTCCTTTAGCTAAGAAAAGTAACATTAAGGTTCACGGTTGGATGTGGACATTAAATAGACCTGGCGATACAATTGCAAATAAAAATCCAGACTGGTATGCAGTTAATCGTAATGGACAGAACTCTTTGGATTATAGAGCCTATGTATATTATTATCAATGGTTAAGTCCTTTTCATCCAGATGCTAGAAATCATATTAAAAATAATGCTAAAAGATTAATGGAAATTGAAGGACTTGAATCTGTTCATTTGGATTATGTTAGATTTCCAGATGTTATTTTAGGTGCCGACTTACAGCCTAAATATGGAATTGTTCAAGATAAAGAACTGCCTGAATATGATTATGGTTATCATCCATTAGCACGTAAAAAATTTAAAGAAATTTTTGAAAAAGACCCTCTTGATTATGATTATCCTGAGTTATCTACAGAATGGAGACAGTTTAGACTCAACGCAGTAACATCTTTGGTTAATGAAATCATTGATATCGCTCACAGTAAAAATAAAAAAGTAACAGCTGCAGTTTTTCCATTTCCAGAAATGTCCAGGCAAATGGTAAGACAAGCATGGAATGACTGGAATTTAGATCAAGTTTACCCTATGTTGTATCAAAGTTTTTATAGAGAAAATATTAACTGGATCGGGTTTGCTACAAAACAAGGGGTGTCTGACGTTGATTTTCCGCTCATATCAGGTTTATATTCACCCGCATTAAGAGATCCTTATGATCTTGAAAAAGCAATTAGAATTTCAAAAGAAAATGGAGCAGTTGGCATTTCTATTTTTACAGCAGATGGATTAAATAAAGAGCAACAAGAAGTTTTTGTTAGACTTTCAAAAGAATTATAAATATTATGAAAAGATTATTACTGATTACATTATTATTATCATTTACAATTAGCATATCTCAAAATGAGGCAACCCCAAATTATGATTTAGCAGCAAAATTTTCTCCAAAAAATATTGCTAAGATGGTTCACTCAACCTCAGTTAATCCTAATTGGCTAAAATTGGGAAATAAATTTTGGTATCAATATAAAACAACTGATGGTTCAAAATACTACATAGTTGATGCTGATCGAAGAACTAGAAAAGAGTTATTTGATAATGATAAAATGGCTGCATGGTTAACTGAAATCACTAAAGATCCATATGATGCTAAACATTTACCCAGATTTGATTTTAAATTTGTTAAGAACGAAACTGCCATTCAGTTTTATGTTACATCAAATGAGTTAGTAAACTCAAATGATGATGTTGATTTATATAGTTTTAGAGATGATATTGATAATTCTTCAATTGAATTATTAAAAAACGAAGGATATAAAACAGTCAATGATATTATTTATGAAAATTTAAACACTTTAATTTCAAAAACTAATTTAAGTAGAGAAGTTTTAACTAAAATGATTGATTTTTTGATTGAAAATAAGAACACTAAAAAATCAAGCAATATTAAAACAAAGAAAGTTTATCAATTGGAGTATGTCCTTGGTTCAGACAAACTTGATATTGTTAGCAATAATAGAAAACCAATAAAAAAATGGGAAAGATGGGCTAATATTTCACCTGACAGTAGTATTATTGTTTACTCCAAAAAATACAATCTATATTGGATGGATAAGGAAAATTTTTTAAAAGCTGTTAAAAATGAAAAGGATACCACAATAGTAGAAAATAAATGGACAAATGATGGAGAAAAAGATTATTCTTATGGCAGCTCTTTTAGAGGATCAGATAATGAAGAAATTGAAAGAAAAATCAACTCTAAATCAAGAGTTAGTGTTTACTGGTCTAGTGATTCAAAAAACTTTGTTATGCAAAGAACCGATGCTAGAATGATTAAGGATTTATGGGTTATAAATTCAGTGGTAAGAAAGAGACCTACTCTAGAAACATATAAGTATCATATGCCAGGGGAAAAAGAATATTACAAAAGAGAGGTATTAATATTTGATATTCCAAGTAAGGAAATAAATAAAGTAAAACTAGATCTTGAAGAACAACAATATATTTCGATTTTCAGTAAGCGTAGAAAGCCATCTTCATTAAGAGATGATTTTAGACCAACATTATTACTTTCAGAAAAAGGTAAAATTTATTTTCATACTATATCAAGGGATAGACAATCATTAAAAATTTGTGTTGCTGATATAAATAGTGGAGCGGTTCAAGTTTTGATTGAGGATAAAACAAATACATATTTTTATGAAACAAAGCCTGTTTATTTAATTAAAAACGAAACTCAAATGATTCATTGGTCAGAAAGAGATGGCTGGGGACATTACTACAGATATGATATAAACGGTAATTTACTTAATAGAATAACTAAAGGATCTTTTCACAGTGACAACATTAATTATATTGATGAAAAAACTAATACAATGTATTTTACAGCTCATGGTTTAGACAATAGTATTGATCCTTACTATGAGCATACGTATAAAGTTTCGCTAACAGGTGGAACACCAAGAGCCTTGAATCCTGGAAATTTTAATACCTCTTCTAGACCATCTGACAATCATAAATATTTTGTAAATAATTACTCTAGAGTTAATACAACTCCAAAATCCGAACTTAGAAGTTCGGATGGTTCGTTAGTTTTGAATTTAGAAACAGCTGACTTAAGTAGTTTGTTTGAAGCTGGTTATCAGTTTCCAGAGCCTTTTAAAGCAAAAGCTGATGATGGTATAACAGATATCTATGGTGTTATATATAAGCCTTTTGATTTTGATGAAAATAAAAAGTACCCATTGTTAGAATATGTATATCCAGGTCCGCAAACGGAATCTGTTAATAAATCATTTTCTCAAAGAATGGATCGACTTGATAGAATGGCTCAGTTAGGTTTTATTGTAATTACACTTGGAAATAGAGGTGGACATCCTGATAGATCAAAATGGTATCACAATTATGGTTATGGAAATGCTAGAGATTATGGTTTAGCCGATAAAAAATATGTTGCAGAACAACTTGCCAACAGACATAGTTTTATTGATATTAATAAAGTAGGTATATATGGTCATTCAGGTGGTGGCTTTATGTCAACAGCAGCAATATTGGTATACCCTGATTTCTTTAAAGTTGCATACTCACAAGCTGGAAATCATGACAACACAATGTATAATAGTTGGTGGGCAGAGACTCACTACGGGGTAAAAGAAAAAGAAAATAAAGAAGGTGAAGTTGAGTGGATAATTGATATTGATAAAAACCCATCTTTAGCCAAAAATTTAAAAGGTAAATTGTTTTTAGTCACTGGAGATATTGATAATAATGTACACCCCGGAGCAACTATTAGAATGGCAAATGAACTTATAAAAGCAAATAAAAGATTTGATTTTATGCTATTACCAACCCAAAGACATGGCTTTGGTAATATGACCGAATATAATTTTTGGTTAAGAGCAGATCATTTCACAAATCACCTTTTAGGCAATAATGAAAGTTCTGTTGATATAAACCATATAAACAATCAAATTCCACAGTCTAAATAATGAGATTCCTTTTTTTATTTAATCTTCTTTTAATATGGTTCAATTTACAATCTCAAGTTATAAATGAAGATCTTGTAAATAAACATATTTTGTATTTATCAAGTGATGATTTACAAGGCAGGAAGTCAGGAACTCAAGGCATAGAATTAGCTGCACAGTATATTGAAAAGGAGTTTGAAAGAATCGGTTTAAAAAAATTTAATTCTGAAGACTATAGACAAAATTTTGAGTCAAGAGGATTAAATCTTTTTAATGTGATTGGATTATTGGAGGGAAAGGAAAAGCCAAATGAGTACGTTGTTATTTCTGCACATTATGACCACATTGGAATAAACAATGATTTAGATGGGGATAATATTTTTAATGGAGCAAACGATAATGCATCTGGAACCACCGCCGTTTTATCACTAGCCAAACATTATAAAGAACTTGATTCTAATTCAAGAAGTATTCTATTTGTTCTTTTTACAGCTGAAGAAATGGGATTGATTGGTTCAAGATATTTTGGAGAAAAAATTAATCCTGACTCAATTATAGCTGGGATTAACATTGAAATGATTGGCAAGGAATCTCCTTTTGGTGAAAAAACTGCATGGTTAACTGGATTTGACAGATCAGATTTTGGCAAAATAGTTCAAAAGAATCTAGAAGGATCTGAATATAAATTATATCCTGATCCATTTATAGGTTATAGACTCTTTTACAGGTCTGACAATGCAGCGTTAGCTAGATTAGGTATTCCAGCTCACACTTTTTCTACAAGCCCTATGGACAAAGATTTAGATTATCATAAAGTCACTGATGAAGTTTCTACTTTAGATATGTATACAATAACTGAAACTATTAAAGCGATAGCAGTTGGAACATCTTCATTGATTTCAGGGGAAGACACTCCTACAAGAATTTCTATTAATGAATAAAAATTATTTTTTATCAGTATTATTTATATTGTTTATTTCTTGTAAAGAACAAAATTTTATAAAATCTCCAAATGTCATTTTAATAATTACAGACGATCAAGGTTATGGAGATCTTGGAATTAATAAAAACTCAATTTTAAAAACACCCAATATTGATGAATTATCATCCGAAAGTATTGTTTTTAATAATTTCTATGTATCTCCAGTTTGCGCACCAACTAGATCAAGTTTAATGACAGGCAGATACTCTCTTAGAACAGGTGTCAGAGATACATATAATGGGGGTGCAATTATGTCAACTGATGAAATAACTGTAGCTGAATTACTTCAAGAAAAGAATTATAAAACAGGAATTTTTGGAAAATGGCATTTAGGTGACAATTACCCTTCTAGGCCATCTGACCAGGGATTTGACGAATCTGTAATTCATCTTTCAGGAGGTATCGGTCAGGTTGGTGATATAACTAATTATTATCAAAGAGATAAAAGCTATTTTAATCCTATTCTTTGGAAGAACAATGAAAAAACTAAATATGAAGGATATTGTTCAGACATTTTCACTGATGAGGCAATTAATTTTATTGAACAGAATAGTGAATCTATTTTTTTCTGTTACTTATCTTTCAATGCTCCCCACACACCACTACAAGTTCCAGATGAATTTCTAGAGGAATATCTTGATTCAGACATTACTGATGTGTATGAAGATGGAAAAAATCCAATGACAAAAAAAGATATTGAGGATGCAAAAAAAATATATGCTATGATTTCCAATATTGATTATAATGTTGGAAAAGTTTTAGACAAAATAACAGAACTTGGAATTGAAGAAGATACAATCATAATTTTTATGACAGATAATGGCCCACAGCAGTTAAGGTACAATACAAATTTGAGAGGCTTAAAAGGAACAGTTTACAATGGTGGAATAAAAGTTCCTTTTTATTTTAAATATCCCAAATTACAATATTCAAGAAAACAAGTCAATACTTTGAGTGCTCACATTGATTTATTACCAACTTTAGCAAGTCTTTGTGATTTCGAAATTCCTAATGATAGAACAATTGATGGTTTTGATATTTTTAGTACTAGCGAAGAAAAAAAGAATAGATCATTCTTTTCTTATTGGACAAGAAAATCACCAGAACTTTATAATAATATTTCATTAATTAAAAATGGATTTAAATTAGTTGGTAATACATCATACAACGCTTCTATAAATGAATTTGAGTTATTCAATTTAGAAAAAGATTATAAAGAATCTGATAATTTAGTTAACGTTAATACTCAAATTGCTAATGAATTAAAATCTGAATTAAATAAAATTCATGACGAAATAATTAATTCACCAAATATTAAAAATCAACCACTAATTCACATTGGGTTTGAACAAGAAAATCCAAGCATATTGAATAGAAACGATGCAAGTGGTCAAAGAGGGATTTGGGCAAGTAACAATGTTTATGGTAAATGGGAAACATATTTTAATAAAGGTGTGTATAATATTAAGGCAAAATTTAATGATATTCAATTAAATAAAAACTCAAAATTTATAATTGAACTTAATCAGCAAGTTTACTCAAAATCTGTTTTAAGTTTTGATAAAGAAAATTTTATAGAATTAAAAAATATAAGAGTTGATGAAGGAAAATATTCTTTAATTCCTTTTTTAAGAAATGGAAATAAAAATTTACTTCCATTCTTCCTGGAAGTGGAAAAAATCAACTAAACTACAAAGGGGAAACAAATATTACAACAGCAAACCAAATTTCATAAACAGGAAAATACTTTCCAATTGAGTGCTTGATATTTAATACTTTTTCTTAATTTGATTTTTCTTTATTAAATCTAGCGTATTACTATTTCTCATAAATTACACTACAAATTCAAATAAAATCATAATTATACCTAGTCCAATAACAAAGAATCCAAAACCTTTTTTTAGCAATTTGGTTTTTATATGTTGACTTAGAGTTAAGCCAATAATTATACCTAATAAAGCAATGAATGAAAATGCACCTAAAAATTCCCAATCAATTAAAGTTTTTTGCATATCACCAATAAAAAATCCTAGAAGAGATTTAAATGAAATAATAAATAAAGATGTACCTATGGCCACTTTCATCTTTAACCCATATAATAAAATTAAAGACGGAACTATTAAAAATCCTCCTCCTGCACCAACTAACCCAGTAAGAGAGCCAACTGCAATACCTTCAATAACTGCTAATGATGCATTAAATTTTTTGTTTACTCTTTTTTTAATATACTTCTTTTTTTTGATCATTTGATATCCTGTTATGATCATAAGAATGGAAAATAAGCCTAAAATTAAATTTCTACTTGTAATAGTTAAATAATCAAAAGAAATAATATTTTCTGGTATTTCTTGAATTAAATAATATCTAACCAAAACTACTCCTACAATTGAGGGTAATCCAAAAAAAGTAGCAACCTTATAATTAATTAACTTTTTCAAGCCATATCTGTAAGATGCTAGTAATGCACTTGAACCAACTATAAACAAAGAATATGCAGTTGCTAATTTTTCATTGATCTTAAAAATATATATTAAAACTGGCATTGCTAGAGCTGATCCTCCACTGCCCAGAATACCTAAAGAAATACCTACTAAAAAAGCTGATAAAAATCCAACTATTTCTATGAAACTTAATTTTAAAGCTAGTATTATCATTTATTAATCTTTTTTTTCAATAACTGTCTAATTTTAAAGACTTGAATACACATGACAACAATATTTAAAAACATTATAGAAAATGAGCCAGCAATTATCCCGTATACTAGCCATAAAGTTGCTCCTATTAGATTCACTGATCTAAGCTTCAGCATGTCATTTATCAGAAAAGACCCAATCACTACAAATGTTGCTATCCAACCTACAATTTCAAGATGGTTCATATTCCTAAATTACTTATTTTTACATTGAAATTGTGATAAAGAACTTTTATTTGTTTTGTTTAAGCTTTTGCTTGTTTAATATATATTCCCAGGATAAGGTTAAAGGTAAAGTTGTCTTTGAAGATTCAGGAATAAGTTATCCAATCGGAGGATCAAGTATATATTGGCAAGGAACTAAATCAGGAACAATTTCTAATGATAATGGTGAGTTTGAAATTCAAAAAATTGAATCAACTTATAATTTAGTTATAAGCTACATTGGCTTTAAAACTCAAATTATTCAAATTGAAAACAATCAATTTTACAATGTTGTATTAGTTTATGATAATGAGAACGAATTGGACGATGTTACAGTAACTAAAAGAAGAAATACTGTACAAAGATCTTATATTTTACCACAAAATGTTGTAAAAATTTCTGAACAAGAATTACTTAATGCAGCGTGTTGTAATCTTTCTGAAAGTTTTGAAACAAATCCGTCTATTGATGTTAATCACTCAGATGCAGTTACAGGAACTAAGCAAATTAACATGCTTGGACTTAAAAGTCCATATATCCTAATTACTGAAGAAAATGTTCCTATGGTCAGAGGAGCTTCACAAACCTTTGGATTAGGATTCACACCCGGAACATGGATAGAAAGTATTCAAGTTACAAAGGGAATGGGTAGTGTTATTAATGGATATGAAAGTATAGTTGGTCAAATCAACACTGAACTGAAAAAACCTCTAACGGACATTCCGCTATACATAAATATGTTTAATAGTGCTGATGGCAGATATGAACTTAATACACAAGTAAAGTCAATTGTTAGTCAGAAGATTAATACTTCATTTTTTGCTCATTACAATAAAAGAGATCAGATTAATGATAAGAATAAAGATAATTTCATTGATAAACCAATTCAAAACCAAATTAACCTTTTAAACAGATGGCAGTATACCAACGCCGAGAAAGGTATCGTAAGTTTTTTCAATCTCAGAATATTAGACGATTTAAAGAAAATAGGTGAAAAATCTTCATTAACTGATGATTCAAAATGGGGAGGCAGAATTAAAACAAAAAGATTTGATACATCTTTTAAATTAGGCTATGTTAATCCAAATATACCTTATCAAACAGTCGGTTTTCAATTAGCCTTCAATGTTCATGATCAGAATTCAGTGTATGGCAATAGTATATATAACATTAAACAAGAAAGCTTGTTTTTAAATTTATTATATAATACAATCATTTCTAACACAAAAAATAAAATTAAAATTGGTTTAAACTATTCTTATGATCAATATGATGAGTTAGTTTTCATCTATGATATTTTCAGGTCTGATAAATCACTTGGAAGTTTTTTTGAATATAGTTATGATAATTTAAATAATTTAAATTTTGTTCTTGGACTTAGGTATGATACACATAACAATATGGGTTCATTTTTTACTCCTAGAATGCATTTTAGATATAATATAAATGATAATTTATCTCTTAAGGGTGCTTATGGACAAGGAAGAAAATTAGCGAATATTTTCTCTGAAAATCAAATAATATTTTTAACAAATAGATCAATTGAAAATAAATTTCTTTCAGAAAAATTGTATGGTTTAAATCCAGAAAAGGCTTCAAATTATGGTTTTAGCTTAGATCAAAAATTTAATCTTTTTGGAGGACAAGGAAATTTAATTTTTGATTACTATTCGACTCGATTTAGTAATAAAGTTATCGTTGATTATGAAAATTTTAGAAAAATAGATTTTTACAATTCAGACTATGGAAAATCAAAATCTAATAGTTCACAGTTTGAGGTTCTTTTTTCAAAAAATAATTGGAATATAACAGCAGCATATAAAATGTATGATGTTGAGAATTTTTATAAAGACGGATTAAAGGAAAAACCTCTTCAACCAAAAAATATAATATTTTTTAATTATGGAGTTGAGTCAAATAGAGTTGGAGAAAAGTTTTGGAAATTCAACTTTACATACAATAGGCTTGGTAAACAAAGACTCATGAAGAATCCAAGAGATAATAATTTATATACACAACCCCATTTTTCAATAAATTCTCAAATAACAAGGATTTTTAGCTCAAAATTTGAGGTTTACTTGGGGGGTGAAAATTTAAATAATTACAAACAAAAAGATCCAATTATAATGGCCTCTAATCCATTTAGTAGTGATTTTGATGCTTCAATTATTCACGGCCCAATATTTGGTTCAATGTATTATGCTGGACTTAGGTTTAAAATATTAAATTAGATAAAAATGAAAAAAATTATATTTCTATTGTTGCTTTTACCCTTTTTTGCTTTTGGTCAATCTAAAGGTAAATCAGTTAAAGAATCTTTTTTGGTAGATGGTAATTGTAACATGTGTAAAAACAGAATTGAGACTGCAACATTAAAATTAAATGGTGTTAAATATGTGAATTGGGACTCTAAATCGAATAACTTTTCTATAATTTATAATTCTAAAAAAGTAACTATTGATGAAATAAGAACTAGAATTGCTGAGTTAGGACATGACAATGGGGAATATAAAGCATCATTAGAGACTTATGATGAACTACCAAATTGCTGCAGGTATCGACACACAGGTAAACATTAGTGAAATTTGAGTATTGTTAAAGCAAAAACATCAAAGAAAATTAGAAAAGCTCATAGGTATCTTGGGCTTTTTTTAGGTGTACAATTTTTATTTTGGACAATAAGTGGACTGTATTTTTCATGGACAGATTTGGATGAAATACATGGTGATCATTTTAAAAAAGAAAAAGAACAAGTCAGTTTTACAAATTTGATTAACATCAATGATCTTGAATTTAAAGATCCTATAAAATCTTTTGAACTAAGAGAAATTGCAGATTTGCCGTATTATTTTATAAATGACAGTATATTGTTTAATGCATATAACGGAAATCTAAAGGACTCTATCTCTCTAGAAGAGGCTATAAAGATTTCAAATAAAAATATTTTAAATAAATATAAAATCAGTTCAGTTGATAAAATTTACGAAGTTGGTAATCATCATGAGTATAGAGGAAAACCTTTACCTGCTTTTGTAATTTTATATGAAGGAGCAGAAAAGTTAAAATCTTATGTATCAATAATTGATGGCAAGTTTCAGACAGTAAGGCATCGTGATTGGAGATGGTTTGATTTTTTATGGATGACTCACACTATGGATTATGAAACTAGAGATGATTTTAATAATAAATTAATAAGAGCTTTTTCATTACTAGGTCTAATTACTGTTATGAGCGGTTTTCTTCTATGGTTTATTTCATCAAAAACTATCAGAAGAATTTTTAAATAAATAAACCTTTCCTTTCATTTTGCATTAATATTACTTTATTAGGTTACATTTGCCGCAAATGAATGACTTTTCATCGATGGGATTAAATGAGCCTATCGTTTCCGCAATTAAAAAATTAGGTTTTAAAAAGCCTACAGAGGTTCAACAAAAATCAATTCCATTATTAATTGAAAAACCAAAAGATATTGTATCATTAGCTCAGACAGGTACTGGAAAAACTGCAGCATTTGGTCTGCCAATTCTACACCATTTAAATATTAATTCTAAAACCACACAAGCATTAATAATTGCTCCTACTAGAGAGCTATGTTTGCAGATAACATCAGAATTAAAGAAATACTCAGTTAATTTAAAATTAAATATAGTTCCAGTGTATGGTGGAAGTAGTATTCAAGAACAATCTAAATCAATAAGGCGGGGAGCAGAGATAATAGTTGCAACGCCAGGTAGAATTCTTGATATGCTTAAAAGAAAGTACGTCAATATTTCAAAGATTAAATTTTGTGTTTTAGACGAGGCTGATGAAATGCTTAATATGGGCTTTTATAAAGACATTAAGCAAATTTTAAGTAATACACCAGATTCAAAAAAAACTTGGCTTTTCTCTGCAACAATGCCAAATGAAGTTTCGAAAATAGCTGAAAAATTCATGAAAAATCCATACAGAATAACTGTTGGTGAGAAAAATTCAACGTCCACAAATGTAAAGCATAAAAGCTTTTTTGTTAACAACAGGAACAGGTATAATGTATTGAAATTATTAATTGATTCCTCTCCTGAAATATATGCTATTATCTTTTGTAGAACTAGAAGGGAAACTCAAAAAATATGTGAAAATTTAGTTGAAGACGGTTACAACTCCGGTGCATTGCATGGCGATTTAAGTCAAAACCAGAGAGATTTAGTTATGAAATCTTTTCGAACTAAACAGATTAAGATTTTAGTTGCAACCGACGTAGCTTCACGTGGGATAGATGTTGAAAATATTACTCACATCATTCACTATAAAATTCCAGATGAGGTTGAAATCTACAATCACAGAAGTGGAAGAACTGGTAGAGCATCAAATACTGGATTATCAGTAGCTTTTATTTCAAATTCAGATAAACAAAAAATAAAAAGAATAGAAAATAGACTTAAAATCAAAATTGAAAACAGCCAACTTCCAGATTCAAAAACAATAATTAATAGTCAAATAAATAATTACTTGAAAAAAATAAAAGATGCTAAAATCAATTCTGAATTAGAAACATGTTTTTCTTTATCAGAAAATATGTTAGATGAATTTTCTAAAAGTGAATTATTACTAAAAATCCTATCTCTCAAGTTTGATAAGAAAATTGTATCACCTGAGCTAAATATTGAAAAGAATTCCAAAAAAAATAATGAAAAAGATGTTCGATATAAAATTAATTTAGGTATTAAGGATTATTATAATTGGCAAAATTTAAAAGATTTTTTAACTGAAATTTATTCGCTTCATCCAGGTGATATTTATAATGTCGATGTACAGCAATCAAAATCCTTTTTTAACTCAAAACCACCTCATAAAAAATTAATTATTGAAGGAATTAAAAATCTTGATTTTAATGGCAGAAAAATTAGTGTAACTATTACAAATAAAAGAGGCCAAAAAGATGAATCATCCTTTTCTCATAGAGATCAAAAAAAGAAAAGAAAATCTAAAAAAAAATACTACTAGTCTAAACTAAAATTTTCTGGCGGATTTAGATCTAATAGATGTTTTACAAAGTAATCCCATTTTCTTCTAGTAAAATAATTATTTTGATCGCCGAAACCATGTCTTTTATTTGGAAATATAATTAGATCAAAATCTTTATTGGCTTTTATTAACTCATCAACCACTAACAGCGTATTATATGGCGGGACATTATTATCCATATTACCGTGAGCTAAGAGTAATTTTCCTTTTAAATTACCAGCCAATAATTGATTAGCTTGATTATCATAATTGGTTTTATTGAAGTTAAAATCATTAGATCTTTCATCATCTTCAATTGTAATATTTTCTAACAAACCTTGCCACTTTTCACCCCAGTCAGCTTCATAATTTCTGTTGTCATGATTACCAGCACTTGAAACTGCAACATCATAAAAATCTGGATACTCCAAAATAGCTCTTGTAGAAGCAAAACCTCCACCAGAATGGCCCCAAATTCCAACCTTCTCAATGTTCATTCCTGTGTATTGTTTAGCTAGATCTTGAATCGCTTTAATATTATCAGGAATACCATTATCACCCATATTCCCATAGTATGCATCATGAAACGACTTAGATCTTCCAGGTGTACCCATTGCATCAACAGCAACAACTACAAAACCTAATTCAGCCATTGCCTGAAAATCTCTTCTTGCAACTGAAAAACCATAATTTCTGACGCTTCCAGCTTGGGGACCAGGATATATATAATTTAAAACTGGATATTTACCATTATCAGAATAAAAACTAGGTAAATACATTAACCCATAAATATCAGTTTCTCCATCTCTTGCTTTTACATTGAATTCAACTGGTTCTTGCCAATTATTTTCTTTAAGCTCAGTAATATCACTTTCAGCAAGAGTTTTTAATGTATTCCCTTCATTATCTTTTAATACAGTTATTGGAGGATTAGTTGTAGTTGAATAAGTAGTTGTTAAGAAATCCCAATTTGGTGATGGATTTATTGAATGAGTTCCTTTTTCAGGTGTCAGAAGTTTTAGGTTAGATCCATCAAAATTCACTTTATAAAGGTAAATATGATATGGATTTCCATTTTCTTTGCCTCCTCCAGTGAAATAAATTTCCCGTTTGTTTTTATCAACATGCAAAACATCTCTAACCAGCCACTGACCACTTGTAATCTGATTAATCAGTTTTCCCGTTCTCAAATCATGAAGATACAAATGCCCCCAGTCATCTTTTTCAGAATACCACAGAAATTCATTGGTATCAAAAAACACTCTCCAATTCTCTCCACTAACACCAGACTCATAATATGTCTGCGTAACTTCTTTATATATTGGTATAACTTTTCCACTTCCTACATCAGCAATATGAAGATGAGCTTCTTTATGATCTCGTGTTGAGGAAATAAATGCCAGCTTTCTTCCATCTTCTGAAAAATTAGCATCTAGTAATGTTCCATCCCAATCAGCAATATGATCTGTTGTTGTAGATCTTTGAAAATCTCTTTTAAAATTTAGTGGAGTTATTTTTTTAGTTTTTATATCAATAAAAATTCTTTCAATTTCAAAAATTTTGTTATCACCAGGTAAGGTATATTTCCATTTCTCAAGTGTTGGATGTCCGACGTTAGTTGTAGCCAAATACATTTCACCTAATTCACGTGCATCTTGTCTAAAAGTTGCAATAGTTCTAGAATCTGGAGACCATTTTAGAACTGGTCGATCATTTTTTATCCATCCAGCGTTATTTGTAGCATAACCATAATCCTCAAAACCATCATATGTCAATTGAATTCTATCACTGGTTTTAGTATTTCTAATCCATAAATTATGATTATTGATATAGGCTCCATAATTTCCATCAGGGGACAAGTATTCATTCCAATTTCCTCTATTTCTTATACTTTGATTTTCATCAGTTTCCCTAAGTTCTAAAGTTTCAAGATCTATTTTGTATGTTTTAATAATAGTATCATTCTTAATTTTATAAATTAATTCATCATCATTCCATATCTGACTTGTTACAGTATTTTTAAGGTATTTATTTAAATTTTGAGATATATGGTTTTTTGCATTTTGATAAATAGAAATATCCAAATCAGATTTATTCTCACAGGAGATTAAAAACATGGTTATAACAATTATTATAAAATATTTTTTCATTGATTTAATT
>CENP01037609.1_pt1 | contig 23397 bp, 22 predicted proteins | sample 361281 | NCBI WGS metagenome assembly CENP01 (sample SAMEA2591122, study PRJEB7988) | marine metagenome | biome: marine biome (ENVO:00000447); feature: deep chlorophyll maximum layer (ENVO:xxxxxxxx); material: saline water (ENVO:00002010), including plankton (ENVO:xxxxxxxx) | depth 70 m | reverse complement strand
CCAGCTAAATCACTTATTTCTTCAACCATACGTCCATTTCTTTTCATGAGAAGAATACACGAAAATGTGCCTATGTTAGTAAAAACATAAATACCCATATACACAAGTATCGAAAGAATACCATTTTCAGCCAAACTCATTGTTGAACTTGAGGCAATACCAGCAACAGCTAGACCTATTAAGGCATAACCAACATGACCAATTGAGCTATATGCCATTAACCTTTTAATATTTTTCTGGTTTATTGCTGCAAATGCTCCAAGCACCATTGAAGCAATTGAAATAAAAATAATAATTTGTTGCCATTGCGAGCCTAAAGAACCAAATGGCCCTGCCATTAATCTAATCAACAATCCCATTGCTGCAATTTTTGGCGCAACTGAGAAAAATGCAGTTATAGGGGTAGGCGCCCCTTCATAAACATCGGGTGTCCACATATGGAACGGGACGGCTGAAATTTTAAAGGCTAAGCCAGCTAATATAAAAACCAGACCAATGACAAGACCGGGAGATATACCCTGAGGATTAAGATTATTTAGAACCAGACTAAGAGATTCATAGCTAGTTGAACCAGAAAATCCATAAACTAAGGACATTCCATAGAGCATCAAACCTGATGACAAAGCTCCTAAAATAAAATATTTCAAACCAGCCTCAGCTGATCGCGAACTGTCTCTATGAAAAGCAGCGAACACATATAGAGCCAAGCTTTGCAATTCAATTCCCAAATATAAAGCAAGCAAATCATTTGCTGATATCATCATCATCATCCCTAATGATGATAACAAAAACAAAACCGAAAATTCGAATTTTTCTATACCATGAAGAACAAGATAGTCCCTAGAAATTAACATAATCGCCAATACCGATAATAAAATCAAAACTTTCATGTAAACTGCAAAGTTATCGGTAATAAATGCACTGCCAAAAATCTTTGCATTATTATCTATGAGATTAATCAAAAGAATTATGGTAATTATTACAACAATATAACCTAAATTTGCGACTAAATTGAAACTTTTCTTTGGGCTAGAAAAGGCGCCTACCATTAACAAAAACATCGAACTCAATGCCATAAAAAGCTCGGGTAAAATTGGTATTAAAATTGGCAAAGATGCTGGTAACATATTTCTAAAAACCTCTTACCTTTTCGCAGTTTCAAGAGCTAATTCATATCGATCTAATAGATTATCCACTGACGTATGAATCGCATCTAAAAACAAAGATGGATAAATACCCATAACGAAAACAATTAGTAGCAAGGGTATAAAAATTAAAAGCTCTCTTGAGTTTATATCTAGAATTTTCTTAAGGTTATCTTTATCAAGAATTCCGAAAACGACCCTTCGGTACAAATACAACATATAACCCGCGCCAAGAATGAGGCCTGTCGCAGCAAACATAGCAACCCAAGAACTAACCTTAAAAACACCTATTAATATTAGAAACTCGCCCACAAAACCACTCGTTCCCGGTAATCCGATCGAAGCCATCATAAACACCATAAATATGATTGAATATCTTGGCATACGATTTACCAAACCGCCATACGCACTAATTTCCCTAGTGTGAATACGATCATAAATTACGCCAACGATGAGAAACAAGGCTGCCGATACTATGCCATGGCTTAACATTTGGATGATAGCACCCTCGACACCCTGAGAATTGGCCGCAAATATTCCCATAGTAACGAAACCCATATGAGCAACAGATGAATAAGCTATCAACTTTTTCATATCCTCTTGAACTAAAGCCACACATGAAGTGTAAATTATGGCAATCACACTCAGAGAAAAAATTAGAGGCGTGAAATCAAATGACGCTAATGGAAACATTGGTAAGGAAAATCTCAAAAATCCATAACCACCAAATTTTAATAATACGCCGGCTAATATTACAGATCCAGCGGTTGGAGCCTCAACGTGAGCGTCCGGGAGCCATGTATGAACAGGCCACATCGGCACTTTTACAGCAAATGATGCAAAAAATGCCAGCCAGAGCCAAGTTTGCAAGGTGTCAGGGAAATCATATTTTAATAAGACGGTAATATCAGAGGACCCTGCTGTTGATAACATTGTCAAGATCGCAACAAGCATAAGGACAGAGCCCAGCAAAGTGTACAAAAATAATTTAAATGCGGCATAATTTCGACGCGGCCCACCCCAAACTCCAATTATTATGAACATTGGAATTAATACGCCTTCAAAGAAGATATAAAACAAAACCAAATCAAGAGAAGAAAACATGCCAACCATTAAGCTCTCGAGTAAAAGAAAGGCTATCATATATTCCTTAACTCTGTCAGTTATCGCTGTCCAACTAGCCAAAATGCACGAGATTGTTAGTAAGGTCGATAAAAGAACAAAAAATAATGAGATTCCATCAATACCTAAATGATAAGCCAAATCGAGGTTATCCACCCAAACATATTTCTCTTTAAACTGAAATTCGGGGGTATTGTTATCGAAGTTAAACCAAAGCCCCAGTGAAACGAAAAAGGTAACTAATGATGTCCACAAAGCGACCGCGCGCGAATTCCGGGAAATTGTCTCCCGCTCTCCCTTTATTAGAAGTATGAAAAATACGCCAATAAGGGGAGTAAAAATTATGGCTGACAACCAGGGGAAACTATCCATTACTTACCATCCCCTAACCAAAAACCAACTTATTAATAAAAGAACACCAAGAAACATTACAAAAGCATAATGATATAGATAACCCGTTTGAAATAATGCAATTCTCTTCGACAGCGATTTTACTAATGCAGCCATCCCGTCTGGACCAACACCATCAATCAGGAGACCATCCCCCGCTCGCCAAAAGCCCTTACCAAGAAAAAATACCGGTTTTATAAAAACCTTATCGTACAACTCATCAAAGTACCATTTATTCAATAAAAATTTATAGGTTCGCCCGAAACCTGAGGCTAAAGCAGATGGCAAATCAGGAGCAAGTGAATACATAAGATAGGCAAGTGCTATTCCAGCTATACCAGTTCCAACAGGTAAAACCTTTACCCAGAGTGGAACAAGATGGGCTTTTTCAAGTGCTGTGTGTGTATCCAATACAAAAATCGAGTTACCCCAAAACTCTATAGTCAACTCTCCTACAAAATAATCAAAAGACAAGAACCCTACAAATAAAGCTCCTAATGATAGAAAAACCAAAGGTAATATCATTACCTTTGGGGACTCATGGACATGGGCCAAAGTAGTTTCATCTGACTTAAAGTCTCCATGAAAAGTCATTATCAACAAGCGCCAAGAATAAAATGCTGTAAGGAACGCCGCACAAATTCCGAGCCAGAAAGCGTAATGACCAACAGCAGATTGCGCCGCCCAAGCGGCTTCTAAAATAATATCCTTAGAAAAGAAACCTGAGAAAGGCCAAACTCCAGCCAGGGCTAGACTTCCAATCCACATAAGTACATATGTTACCGGTATAAGTTTATACAAACCACCCATATTCCGCATATCTTGTTCATCTGACATCGCATGAATGACTGAGCCTGCTCCCAAAAATAATAGCGCTTTAAAAAATGCGTGCGTAATAAGATGGAACATTCCCGCAGTATAAGCGGAAACCCCCAATGCGAAAAACATATAACCCAATTGGGAACAAGTTGAATAAGCTATTACCTTTTTAATGTCATTCTGCACACACGCTATTGTGGCAGCAAAAATAGCCGTTGAAGCGCCAACTAATGTAACTATAAATAATGCTGTTTCTGAATATTCGAATAGTGGAGAAAGGCGTGCAACCATAAAAACGCCCGCTGTAACCATTGTCGCTGCATGTATTAAGGCTGACACTGGAGTTGGACCCTCCATAGCATCAGGTAGCCAAACATGCAGGCCTAATTGAGCGGATTTTCCCATTGCACCTAAAAACAACAGTAAACAAATTGCAGTTAATGCATGAAAATTACCAGAAAATAATGATATTTCGACCGACTTCTTGGACTCCGCAACACTAAAGATCGTATCAAAATTGACGCTATCAAACAGCACAAACACCCCAAATATTCCAAGTATGAATCCGAAATCACCAACCCTGTTTACAACAAAAGCTTTAATAGCTGCCGCATTTGCCGAAGGTCTGTCATACCAAAACCCAATCAATAAATAAGAGGCTAACCCCACCCCCTCCCAACCAAAAAACATTTGAACGAGATTATCAGAAGTAACTAGCATCAACATGAAAAATGTAAATAAACTTAAATATGACATAAAACGCGGAATAGAAGAATCATGTGACATATAGCCTATTGAATAAATGTGTATCATGGTGGCCACAACTGTAACCATTGTAACCATCAGCACTGAGAGCATATCGCCCCTTAAAACCCACGAAAATTCAAGTGAACCAGACTTCAACCATGTAAATAGATGCACTGAGGCGCTTTGCTTCTCTAATAACAATTCTATAAAGACAGTAATGGCAAGGATTGCCGATATAGACATCAAAACACAAGTTATTGCCTGTGAAATTATATCACTTCTTTTTCGCGCCTTACTATGTTCAGGTAGACGCAGTTTCCAGATTCTTAGAGATAAAATTCCAGAGATTAAACTGCCAATTAACGGCAAGAATATTGCGGCCAAATACATATCTAGTCTATCCCCTCATTGTACTAATATCATCAACAGCAATACTGCGACGATTACGAAAATAGACAACTAATATTGCTAATCCAATAGCAGCCTCCCCAGCAGCGACTGTTAGAATAAACAGTGAGAAAATTTGACCTGAAAGATCTCCAAGATATGCTGAGAAAGCAATAAAATTTATGTTTACCGCCAATAACATAAGCTCAATCGACATTAATATAATTATAACATTTTTACGGTTAATAAATATGCCCATAATTCCTAAAGTAAAAAGAATTGAGGCTAAGATAAGATAATGAGCTAAGCCTATTTCAAACATTATGTCCCCTCCCCTGACTTAACCTTCTTAATTTGAATAGTATCTGATGGCTTTCGTCTCAACTGATCAGATATATTCTGTTTTTTAACCCCCGGCCTACTTCGATGCGTTAACAATATGGCGCCAATCATTGCAACTAAAAGGATTAATCCAGCCGTTTGGAAATAATAAATGTAATGCGTGTATAGTATATTTCCGATTGCCTCCGTATTACTTAGATTAACTGACTTAATAGGTGCAAAAAGATATTTACTCACATCCGGTGCCAAAACCCAGCCCCCTGCAACAAAACATAATTCCATCACAAGAATAAATCCGACCACAGCTCCCAAAGGAAGATTTTCAAGTAACCCTTCACGCATTTCAGCCAAACTGACATCCAGCATCATTACGACAAACATAAAAAGTACCGCAACTGCTCCGACATAAACAACTACAAGGATCATAGCTAAAAACTCTGCCCCAATTAAAATAAATAGACCGGCCGAATTAAAAAAGGCCAAGATAAGGAAGAGGACAGAGTGTACAGGATTACGAGAAAAGATAACCATCGTAGCGGCAAAAACTGTAATTATCGCAAATAAGTAAAAAACGATACCCTGCGCAACCATTTTATCTCCTATTTAAAAATTAAATAATATTGTCAAATGTCATTTTGGAAAGATTTATCTATAAGGTGCTGTTAAGTCTAATCTAACAGCTAATTCAGTTTCCCAGCGATCGCCGTTATCTAACAACTTATCTTTATCATAAAGCAGTTCTTCGCGTGTTTCGGTGGCAAATTCAAAATTAGGCCCTTCTACAATGGCGTCTACGGGACATGCCTCCTGACAAAAACCACAGTATATGCATTTAACCATATCAATATCATATCTTGTTGTTCGTCGACTTCCATCTAAACGAGGCTCAGCCTCAATTGTTATTGCTTGAGCAGGACAAACAGCTTCGCACAATTTACATGCTATACAGCGCTCCTCTCCATTTGGATAACGGCGCAGCGCATGCTCCCCTCGAAACCGAGGACTAAGAGGGCCTTTTTCGTGCGGATAATTTAGGGTAACCTTAGATTTAAAAAAATATCTTAAAGTAAGGCCCATACCAGAAAAAAGTTCTGATAAAAATATACTTTTCATTCCTTGATTAAGTAAACCCATTCTAATTCCTCACCATGTACTATGAACCAGTTGATTGATTTAATGGAGAAACATCAAAAGCCAGCACAATGCCAGCAACTACAATAACTGCGATCAATGAAACTGGCAAAAATACTTTCCACCCTAGTCGCATTAATTGATCGTAGCGATACCTAGGTAGAGTAGCCCTCACCCAAAGAAATATAAACAGCAAGAGCATAATTTTAATAATAAACCATACTGGACCAGGCACCAAATTAAAGGGTGTTATATCTAAAGGAGGCAACCATCCTCCTAAAAATAGCACTGTGGTCATCGCACACATCAAAATCATATTGGCATACTCGCCTAAGAAAAATAGTGCAAATGTCATCGCCGAATATTCAACATTATATCCAGCAACTAATTCAGCCTCTGCTTCTGGTAAGTCAAAAGGATGCCGGTTTGTCTCAGCCAGTGTTGAAATAAAAAAGATTATAAACATCGGGAAAAGAGGAATAACAAACCAGACCGTTTCCTCCTGCGCTTTAACTATATCAGACAAATTTAATGATCCAGATACCAATAATACAGTGATAATGACAAATCCCATTGAGACTTCATATGAAACCATCTGCGCAGCAGATCGAATTGCACCAAGAAAAGCATACTTGGAATTACTTGCCCAACCCGCCATCAATATTCCGTATACACCAAGGGAAGAAATAGCAAAAAGATACAAAATTCCAACATTAATATTTGCGACCACCAACCCAGACCCGAGTGGTATCACTGCCCAGGCTGCTAAAGCCAAAGTCAAGGTTACCATAGGTGCCATAACAAAAATTACCCTATTAGAACCGGAAGGTATTATAGTTTCTTTAAAAAAAAGTTTTAGTCCATCGGCTAGGGGCTGCAGCAACCCCATAAACCCCACCACATTGGGCCCGCGCCTCAATTGCATCGCCGCAATAACCTTACGCTCTGCATAGGTTAAATAGGCCACACCGATCATTAATGGTATAATAATAGCGAGGGCTTTAATTACGACCCATAAAACTGGCAAAGCATAAAGTAGCCAGAAATCATACATTAAACAGTCTCTCTCGCTAGCCGATCAGATTGAGCTTTTGCACATTCAGCCATTGTCACCGACGCACGGCAGATCGGGTCAGTCATAAAAAAATTTACTGATATATTTGAGATTCGTTGTTTGGTCATTGGACCCTCAAGTCCAAAATTTCCCCAATCATTTGGTATTATTTCATTAATGGAACCAAATGATGGGACCGTATCTGATAATAATCTTCTAAGTTCTGATAAACCATCGAACGGAAGCGGCTTACCCATAACTCCTGATAAAGCCCTTATAATACGCCAATCTTCCTTAGCTTGCCCCAGAGGAAAAACGGCTTGCTGGGTTCTCTGAGGCCGCCCCTCAAGGTTAACAAAAGTTGCACTTTTTTCCGTATAAGCAGCGCCTGGTAGTATCACATCTGCATGATGAGCGCCGTTATCACCATGATGTCCTTGATAAACAACGAAAGCATTTTTAATTTTATTAAAATCAATTTCATCCGCACCAATTAAATAAACCAATTCCATATCATCAAGATTAAAAGAATTCTTGGGAACAAAACCAATATCGAGCCCACCAACCCGAGATGCGACTGATTGTAAAACATTAAAACCATTCCAATTATCGTTTATCATACCAGTGACTTCAGCTATTTTATGCGCATTAAATAAAATTTGAGCCCCATCATCTCGGTTAATAGCTCCTGAACCCAAAATAATCATGGGATTTTTTGCTTTTTTTAGAACTTTGGAAAATTTATTTTTTCCCGCAATAAGTTGTTCTAACAATTGAGGATCATCTCCTAGATGTTGAAAGGGATAAGTAAGATCGATCTGCTCTCCGATTAAACCTATTTCAAGACCACCTTTTAAAAAACGCCCTCTAATTCTGGCGTTTAGAACCGGGCTCTCCAGACGGGGATTGGAACCCACAATTAAAATAGCATCCGCTTCATCGATACCTGTTACTCTTGTATTAAAAATATAACTAGATCTAACTTTTGCATCTAACTTTGCACCATCTTGCAGGCAATCAATATTTGTACAACCGATTTTCTCTAACAAAAGCTTAGTTGAGAACATTGTCTCACAGTCGGCGTGATCGCCGGCGATCGATCCTATTTTCAAAGGATCAGTATTTTTAATCTTGTTCGCAAATAGTTTAAGCGCATCTTCCCAATTAGATGGCTCTAACTTGCCATTTCGCTTAACAAAAGGCTGATCTAAGCGCTGACGCCGGAGGCCATCACATGCAAACCGTGTTTTATCCGATATCCATTCTTGATTGATATCATCATGGTTACGAGGAACAACACGAAGAACCTCATTACCTCTAGTATCAACGCGAATATTTGATCCCAAAGCGTCCATGACATCAATGCTTTCTGTTTTCGTTAGCTCCCAAGGTCGAGCGTTAAAAGAATAAGGTTTTGATGTAAGCGCACCTACAGGACAGAGATCTATCAGGTTGCCAGACAACTCTGAGGTCAGAGTTTCCTCAACATATGTCCCCACTTCCATATTCTCTCCGCGACCAGTCGCGCCGAGTTCTGGCACTCCAGCAATCTCTGTGGCAAATCTAATACAACGTGTGCAATGTATACACCGTGTCATTACAGTGGATACCAAAGGACCAAGGTTTTTATCTTTAACAGCTCTTTTGGATTCATTATAGCGCGAGCGGTCCAAACCATATCCCATAGCCTGATCTTGAAGATCGCACTCGCCTCCCTGATCACAAATGGGACAATCTAATGGATGATTGATTAATAAAAACTCCATAACACCCTCACGAGCTTTTATTGTTTTCTCAGAATTTGTTTTTATAACCATACCATCTGCAACTGGCATGGCGCATGAAGCTATGGGCTTAGGCGCTCGTTCCATCTCCACTAAACACATTCTGCAGTTACCCGCAATTGATAATCGCTCATGAAAACAAAATCTTGGGATTTCCGCACCTGCAATCTCGCATGCCTGAAGAACCGTTAGTCCTTCCTCTACCTCTATTTCTTTATTATCGATGGTCAATTTTGGCATTTAAACACTCACTTTACGCTGCTGCTTTACTTTTTGCTAGTGCAATGCGTTCTTCTAATTCAGTTCTGAAATGACGAATTAAACCCTGTACAGGCCAAGCCGCAGCATCCCCTAAGGCGCAAATGGTATGACCTTCAATTTGACGAGTAACATCATCGAGCAAATCAATTTCTTTAACCGAAGCATTGCCTGCGACCATCCTAATCATCATTCGAGACAACCATCCTGTTCCTTCTCTACACGGCGTACATTGGCCGCAACTCTCATGTTTATAAAAAGCAGATAATCGTGCAATAGCCGCAACGATATCGGTTGACTTATTCATCACCATTACCGCCGCGGTTCCAAGCCCAGATTGATTTTCCTTCAAAGAGTCGAAATCCATTAACACAGTGTCACACACACTTTTAGGCAAACAGGGAACAGAAGCTCCACCGGGAATTACTGCCAGCAAGTTATCCCAGCCTCCTGTTACACCCCCAGCATGCTTTTCGATCAAGTCTTTTAGCGGAATACTCATTTCTTCCTCAACAGTACATGGTTGATTTACATGCCCTGAGATATTGAAAAGTTTGGTTCCGGTATTATTTGCTCTACCAAAACCAGCAAACCATTCCGACCCCCGTTTTAGTATAGTGGGTGTCACAGCAATTGATTCAACGTTATTTACCGTGGTTGGACAACCGTATAACCCTGCATTAGCAGGAAAAGGAGGCTTTAAACGCGGCTGGCCTTTTTTCCCTTCTAGGCTCTCAATTAGAGCTGTTTCTTCTCCACATATATAGGCTCCCATACCTTTATGAATATAACAATCGAATTGGAAACCCGATCCGCATGAGTTTTTACCAATTAAACCTGCCTCATAAGCCTCATCGATCGCATTTTGAAGAACCTCAATCTCCCTGAAGAATTCTCCGCGGGCATATATGTATGCTACGTGGGCCCCCATCGCAAAAGCAGCCAAGAGACAACCCTCTATAAGTTTATGCGGCTCATGACGCATAATTTCTCGATCCTTGCAGGTGCCTGGCTCTCCCTCATCTGCATTTACTACTAAATAATGGGGACGACCGTCGGGCTCCTTGGGCATAAAAGACCATTTCATTCCGGTACTAAAACCAGCCCCGCCTCTTCCACGAAGCCCGGATTCCTTTATAGCATCAACAATCCAATCACGCCCCTTTGTCAGAATACGTTTAGTTCCCTCCCAATCACCTCGTTTTTTTGCACCATTCAAACGTGCGTCGTTGAAGCCATAAATATTAGTAAAAATACGATCCTGATCGTTAAGCATATTTCAATCCTTAATACTATCAACAAGTGTAGTGAGACCTTTTATGGGCTCACAGCTGCGACGCCCCATTTGAGAACCAGACATTGGAGCCCCCCCATTCGTAATTTCAGTTAACAAGACATCAACACTGGTTTCATCTAAATCCTCATAATAATCGTCGTTGATTTGTATCATGGGAGCATTAACGCATGCCCCAAGACACTCAACCTCGGTTAAGGTAAAGAGATTATTTTTCGAAGTTTCGCCCATTTTAATGCCAAGATTCTTTTCAATCGCAGTAACAATCCTATCTGACCCTCGAAGCCAACAGGGTAAATTTGTACATACCTGAACATGGTTCTGGCCTACTGGCGACAAATTGTACATCGTATAAAACGAAGCAACTTCGTATACAGCTATTCTTGGTATTTCTAAAAAATCAGCAACATAATCCATTGCAATTCTCGGCAACCACCCATCATGCTGACGCTGAGCTATATCTAACAGCGGCATTACCGCGCTAGCTTGTTTTCCCTTGGGATACTTGGCAATACACGCCTTTGCTTCTTTTTTCGATTTGCTATTGAAAGAAAAAGTATCAACACTTTCTATTTTAGGATCTTTCACCGATCAATCTCCCCAAAAACAATGTCTAACGAGCCAATATTGGCAACAATATCGGCCAACATATGCCCTTTACTCAACATATCCAAAGCTTGAAGATGCGCAAATCCTGGAGCTCTGATTTTACAGCGATAAGGTTTATTTGATCCATCAGAGACTAAAAAAACTCCAAATTCACCTTTTGGCGCTTCCACTGACGAATACGTTTCGCCCGCTGGAACATGGTAGCCCTCTGTATAAAGTTTAAAGTGATGTATTAGTGCCTCCATCGAATTTTTCATCTCTGATCGACTTGGAGGCGAAAACTTGTGATCATCGCATGCAACCGGGCCCAATGGCAATTGCTCAATACATTGCTTAATAATTTTGAGGGATTCATACATTTCATAAATGCGAATTAAATACCTATCATAACAATCACCATGTTTTCCAATTGGAATATCAAAATCCAATTTATCATAGACATCATAAGGCTGTGATTTCCTCAAATCCCACGCTACTCCGCTAGCACGTAAATTTGGACCACTAAACCCCCAATCCATAGCCTCCTCGGATGATATCGCTCCTATTCCAACAGTTCGTTGCTTGAAAATTCTATTTTCAGTGAGCAAACCCTCGAGATCTTCAATCATTTTAGGAAAATTCTCTGCCCAAATCATTATATCCTCAGCTAAACCATCTGGCATATCCATCGCAACCCCACCTGGTCGAAAATAGGCCATATGAAGTCTAGCCCCACTCACCCTCTCGCAAAATGCCATTAGTTTTTCTCGCTCCTCAAATCCCCAAAGCATTGGTGTCATCGCACCAACATCCATAGCATAAGCACAAATATTAAAGATATGATTCAAAACACGACCAAGTTCAGCAAACATTACTCGAATATATTTTCCTCGGGGAGGAACCTCCATTACAGCAAGTTTTTCAACAGCAATCGCAAAGGCATGCTCTTGATTTTGAGGCGCAACATAATCTAAGCGATCAAAATATGGGACGGCCTGCATATAGGTTTTATGCTCGATTAATTTCTCTGTGCCCCTATGCAACAGTCCAATATGTGGGTCAGCTCGATCAATTACTTCCCCATCCATTTCCAATACTAAACGCAAAACGCCGTGAGCTGCTGGATGTTGAGGACCAAAATTAAGGGTAAAATTTTTAATTTCTTGATCAGGCATTAATCTCTCTTTGAACTTTCATCTACTTCTCCAGTGACTTTTTCATCCCCAGGCAATGCATTTTGAATACCTTCCCAAGGACTCATAAAATCAAAATCTCGGTATTCTTGTGCCAAACTTACCGGCTCATACACAATCCTTTTTTGATTGTCATCATAGCGAACTTCGACGTAACCGGTCAGCGGAAAATCTTTTCGTAACGGATGTCCTTCAAAACCATAATCGGATAAAATACGTCGTAAATCTGGGTGACCCGAGAAAAATATTCCGAATAAATCCCATACCTCTCTCTCCCACCATCCTGCGGAGCTAAAGACCTCAGCGACGGAAGGAATTGGAACCTTCTCATTCGCTGATACTTTAACTTTTAACCTTAGATTCCTACTAAGGCTTAACAAACAATATACCACTTCAAAGCGATTTTGGCGCTCAGGATAATCAACACCACATAATTCCATTAACAGTTTAAATTGACAATTTATGTCATCGCGTAAAAATACCAAAACTTTTTGTATTTCATTGGCATCAACGTAAACGGTTAACTCGTCTAGAGCAGTTTTGGTTGATAAAATGGCCGAACCAAGACTCTCAACAAGTGTTTCCTCAACAACTTGCAATCCATCTTTTTGAATTATTTTTTTATCTTTAGACATTTTTGTTTGATTGCTCTCACTTTATCACGAGACCTTAACGGCGGATGGTTCCTATTCTTTTAATTTTCTTTTGTAATTGAAGAATTCCATACACCAAAGCTTCGGCTGTTGGTGGACAGCCGGGAACATAAACATCAACTGGAACAACTCTGTCACAACCACGGACTACCGAATATGAATAATGATAATACCCACCACCGTTAGCGCAAGAGCCCATTGAAATAACGTAACGCGGTTCGGCCATCTGATCATAAACTTTTCGAAAGGCTGGAGCCATTTTATTTGTTAAAGTTCCTGCAACAATTATTACGTCCGATTGCCGCGGGCTCGGACGCGGAACAACCCCAAATCTATCTAGGTCATAACGGCTCACATAAGCATGCATCATTTCTATTGCACAACAAGCCAAACCAAAAGTCATGGGCCACAAAGACCCAGTTCTCGCCCAGTTGACAAGAGCATCAAGGTTCGCTGTAACAAAACCTTTATCGATCAAAGCATCAGTAACAGATCCAATTACTTTGTTATTTACTTGCTTATTTCTGGTTGTTGATTGCAACGTTGCAGAACTTCCTGACATTATAAAAATTTACTCCCATTCAAGTGCGCCTTTGCGCCATTCATAAACAAAACCGACAGTCAGAATTCCTAAAAATATAACCATTGAAACGAATCCAAATACTCCAATCGATCCAAGTGCTATTGCCCATGGAAACAAAAATGCTACCTCTAGGTCAAAAATAATGAACAATATCGCCACTAAATAAAATCTTACATCAAATTGTATCCGAGCATCTTCAAACGCCTCGAAGCCGCACTCATATGCAGACAATTTTTCAGCATCTGGTTTTTGACGAGCTATTAACATCGAAGCTAAAGGAATCATTACAGCGATGCCTAAAGCGAGTGCGATAAATATTAATATCGGGAAATATTCTAATAAAAGATTATCCATAATTACATTTTTTCATTTATGAACTTTAATTAATAGATTTCTATCCAAACGAGGTTGAACGTCCGTATGCTATCAAACGCTTCTACCGCAATATATGCTACGTTGCAATGAAGATAATAGATTATTTAAGATGATTGATAAATTATACTTAAAACCGAAATTTTTGATATCCAAAATTTTCACTATTCCAAATTCTTTATATTAATATAATCTATGTTAAACGCTCAAAAAAATATTATTTCTCTTTTTTTTATCCTTTACCTAAAGGGGAATTTAAAAACCAGACCATAAATCACGCTAGGTTTAAGTTAAATAAATAAATTTAATCAGATTTATTTTCTTAGTAAGAGCAAGTAATACAATTGAAAACCAGTGACTTAACATTTGGGGTCAAACAGCAAGTAGAATTAAACCAGCAAATATTAATAAACTATAGGCTGCTCTCTTAAACCAGTTTATTGGAGCAACTTTAAATAAATACTGCCCCACCCGCGTAGCGACCATGAACACCGGACTCAAAATAAAGATTAACAATAAAGTTTTGTGATCATAAATATCGTTTTGAGCTAACCCTAAGATTATACAAAGGCTAAAAACGCTACCGGTGGTTAATATATTGCCCCTCTGTACAGCAGGTGGAACCTTAGCAGCAAGATAATACATAACCATGATCGGTGCCCCTGGAATACCCGTCCCGCCTGAGACTCCTCCCGTAGCCAAACCCGCAAAAACACTCGTAAATATATTTCTAGGTCCCCTATACACTCCGCCAAAAATCATTATAAATGTTGTCAATAAAATAAATAACCCCATAACCCTCTTCATTATATTTGGGTCTGTATTAATCAAAAAAGATAAACCAATAAAAACAGATAAAGAACCACTTAACACAACAGGCAGTACTTCTTTCCAATCAACATTTCTAACAGCATTTGGTAAAATTGTTGCTGCACCAAAAATGTAAATAGGCGTAATAATTCCAACCGCGATAACAGGATCAAATAATATAACTAAGATTGGAACCGAAACAGTTCCCCCACCAAATCCCGAATACCCCTGTATTAAACCACTTACAAGCAATATAAAGGCTGATATTAGCAATTCAGTAACGGTTACGACGGAGAAAAAACTTACAACAAAAGTTAGAAGAAATTCAAAGATTTACAGCTCCCTCGAGAAAAAACCGACCAGAGAAAATTTTTTTTAAGAGTGGCGGGAGTGACGAGACTTGAACTCGCGGCCTCCGGCGTGACAGGCCGGCGCTCTAACCAACTGAGCTACACCCCCATCTCTTAAAATATAACCTGGATTTAAGCTAGGTGCACCAATGTGTCAAGCACACAGCCGGGCCAGCTGGACAAGGGTATTAACCTAAAATAAAGTTATAAGTATTTCTCTAACGGTTTACAGGGACTACAATGAAATGCTTTATTCTGAAACTTCTTTATAAATCCTCGGGGTATCCACAACTCCGTCAGAAACATTTCTGTATTGCGTCAAAGCAGCAAAAGTTGATGACTCTTCATCAGCCCTCTGTCCTTTTTGGACCTCAACTTGATCAATTCTTCCGTCTCCATTTTGATCCAATCTGGCTAGTGCCTCGCGAGCACCAACTGCTTCCGATGCACTTGCAACCATTGCTATTCCACGCTTTACAACTACGTCGCCAGCTTCCTGACTCGCATATTCCTGCGCTTGGATAGCCGTATTCTGTTCAACGAACATTGGTTCTTTCTGTTGACCAAACGATCTTTCTCCCGCTTGATTTGACTGACCAACCTCCTCAACAGGCCGCCCATCCTGAGACACCTTATCTGATCCAATACCAACGACTGTCTCACTTCCTAAAGAATCGAATCTTGATCGTTCATTAGACATAATTTTTGTCGATTCGATCAAAGGAGCATGCCATAAATCTGACATCGACATGTAACTTCTCCTTCACCACTAATTTTTTTATTCGAGAAATTCTCAATTCAACTTTATATTAATATAAATTTTTTAATAAATCAAATAAAAAATATAGAGAATTCAGACTACTACACTTATTATTTTCAACACGCATCTCAATACTTTTCTCAAACTGAGCATGTTCTTGATTAGAAACATAAGATCAAATCTCTAAGAGTGAAAAAATTGAAGTATTTCTGTGCCAAATACGAAAAAGAATTATGCTGGTGATATTTAAAAACTTTCTTTTACTAAGAATACTTAGAGCGTAAATACAAGAGTGAAAGTTGGATGGCTTTGAAAATAATTATACTACATTCTTATGATTGTAATTCTCAAAAAAATATTCTACAACTTTAGACTATTTATTGTTTGAGAATTAAGGATATATAATTTTTTAAAATACTTCTGAGAAAATCGAATATATTAACAGTAAACAAAAATACTTTATGTGGCCCCTTAGATCAATTGGATAGATCGTCTGACTTCGAATCAGAAGGTTGGGAGTTCGAGTCTCTCAGGGGCCGCCACTAAAATTATTTACTTTCATAGTGTTAATGGTCTTATTTAAATAAAAGCCTCAAGTATTTAATTAATCACAATGTACAGAATTCGCAAGAAAACCCAGTATGACCGTAGAAAATAAATTTGTAAGAGCTCCGTTAAGGTACGTAGTTGATGATGGTGTGCCACCAGTAATGTATGTTGATTGGCCAGAAGAAGAACATAAAGCGCGCCAACCAGTATATGAAGAGAAAATAGTTAAAATTAATAATGGTAGATTAGAATCAACTGAATTCAAACTTTCAATACACGGTTTTGAATTTTTGACCCATACATCAAAGGTAAAAAACTTTTATGACAGTAGAGATGTAGAAGAAAATTGTTATTATGAGGTGGAACAACTAATTAAAGAAAAAATCCATTGTGAGGAAGTGTTGGTATTCGACCATACGATACGAACTTCAAACGAGGCAATACTCTCAGAATATCGCGTACGGGAGCCTGTTAAAGCTGTCCACAATGATTATACCACGAAATCTGCGCCGCAAAGACTAAGGGATTTATTAACAGAGCATGGCGCTAAAAAAGCTTTAAAACGACGCTTTGCAATTGTTCAATTATGGCGTCCCATAGAAACAATAGAGTCTGAACCGCTTGCAATATGTGATGGTAGAACCATCCCAGAAGAAGGATTTATTACAGTAGAAAGACGCTATCCTTACCGAACAGCGGAAGTTTTTCATATATCATATAACCCAAAACATAAATGGATATATTTTCCCCAAATGACCCCCAAAGAGGCATTAATATTTAAAGTATTTGATACTGATGCCAGTGCAGGGGTTAAATACACTGCACACTCAGCTTTTGAAGATCCCAATACACCAGTCAAAGCAAAAGCCAGAGAAAGCATTGAAATAAGAGCGTTGGCTTTATTTTAAGGTTATATATTAACCTATTCTAAAACTTTTTAATGTATTTACTAAAGTCTATAGAATGGAGGTTTAATATTAATGGTAACAAGTGTACAAAAACGTGATCCAGTAAGTTACGCGACAGTGCTGATTAAAGAAACTCAGTTTTCTGCGCGCGAAATAGCTGAATTATCTGGCCTTGATATATATAAAGTTACAGCCCTTAAGTTAAAATCAAGAAAAAATTCAGTCCAATAATGATAATGTTTATTAATAATTAAACGACAAATAAAAAATAGATATAGTATAATTTTATCGATGGATAATATGAACCGATTTTATAGTCCTGATCTTTCCAAAGATCCCAATGATCCCTTTGCGAGAGACAATAATGGTGTTTTAGCTCGAAGAAGTTATTGGCTAGATATGACAGATAATTCGATTATATTAGTAATGACCCAAGGCATTGGCGCCAATTTGACAAATGATGAAAAGAGAGCCCATTTATTAGATATTAATCGTTTAAGTCTAGTTGATCAAATTTGTACCGTAGAAATTTTACCGCCAGAACAAAAAAACTAAAGATACTAAATATGACAGCTCTTTAGTCTACTTTAATACTGTATTAAAAAAAATCTATATTTTTGCTACACGAAAATACTAGTTTATTCATAGAAAAATATTCATAACATAGAACTCAAATCCTAAGTTCATGGTTTCCTTAACATTAAGAAAAATTGAATTTAATATAATAAAAAGTTGCGTATACCTGTTAGATATTTTTCTGTATCGTTAATAAAATTTATGAGATAATTTATGTTTACATTTTCTTTAAAAAAGATTGCAGAAATCCAAATAATAATTTAAATGAACGTAATAAAAAAAAAGCTGGATAGACGAGTCTATCCAGCAAGTTTAACAGGGAGGTTTTACGTCTGGAAGACGCAGCGCCAATTAATATTAAAATTGTCGCTAGAACTTAGGTATACGACCAGTAACTCAAAAAGTATAATGGTACTATCGTAACCCACTTATGCAATTTTCGCATACCTACAAAATGATTTTGAAAAAAACTTGATTTTATCAAAAGACTAAAGATAGCTTTATGACAATTAAAGCATAAGATATGTATAAACTTAAGACCGCATTTTTAACTTCAAAGCAAATACATCGTGTATTTTAAGGCCTGTTAAGTTCGATATATCTTTCAGCTGCATTTCATCTTCTTTAAGTAACTGTCTCGCCCAATTTTCAGGGCTGCGTCGTTTGTTGCTTTTTGGCATAGAATTAATATCCATAAGTATAAATCAGTCGATATTGAGGCGCTTCCGGCTAACATCACATCTCACATGCATAGGATGATTGTACCTTATATTTGTTACGCTTACTTTTAATTTTAGTTTTTGCATAAATTCAATAGCTGTCATGCAATTTTAATATAGCATGACGGTTTAATGTCTATTTAATGCGGTGTTTCATTCAAAAAGGTATTTGATGTTCGTATAAATTTAAACATACTTTTTCTGAGCATATGATTATACTTTTAATACTGAAATCTTTAAAATTACGAGAAATAGAGGCAAATTTTAAAAATTATTTTTTCATTTTATACCAGCTAATTTCATTGCCTTTATTAAAATTTGAACAGACTTGCCGTGTTTGCCTAATTTATGCAATCGCTCGCCTTGATCACGCAAAGCTTTTACCTGCGACGCATTCTTAACATTACCCACAGCAAGAGCTTGATCAATCTTATTAAGCTTGAGGGGGCAACTACCAGCAAATGCAGGGGCCGAAAAAACAAAAAAAGTAAAAGCGAGAATAATTTTTCTCATAGGTTAGTCTCCAAAATTTAACAGAGTTTTTTATTTAATAATAATTAGTGTCTTTTTAATTATGATTTCAATGCTAGTTGGGTAACACAATTTCATTTATTCTGCCAGCTTTCTCTATAAAATATTCTCTGATATTTGAAAAAAATTAAATATCCAGGATTTTAATTGAATAAGAAATATCATAGACTCTCTTTTATTCGGAGATAAATTTAGGAACGTTTAAATGCTTAAAGAAGGAAATTTTGTTATTCGAAGACCTAATACAGTTTGGCCGTCAGAAGGGTTTCTTTGACATCCGTTTTCATTCGGTCAGGTGATCGAATTTATTAAATGTGACGAGAGCACACGTCCAACGGCAACTGATCAACCAGCCGAGTGGAGCGAAGTTGTAATACGCCCTTTTGATAATAAAATGGCACCAGATGGTGCTTGGCTCCAATGGGTAGAAGAGGAATGCATACCTATAAAACCTTGGGTATATTGTATTCTCGGGATAATATGGCCTTTATTAAAGCTGTTTTATCGCAAACCACTAAATGGACAGCACACGGAATATAAGTTATTTTAAAGTCTTTTATTCGATATGACAGTCTGACTTGTGTAGATAACTATAAACAGATAACATGTCCGTGATTTCACCAACATCGGAATGCATATTATTACTCCATTAAAAAATTTAAGGTCGCCACACTCCAAAATAGGGACTTTTTGTATGCAAAAAAGGTTCTCTTGAAAACGAAGCCGAGTATGTCGTATTATATAATTCGATAAAGCTTAATTCTCTATTTTAATAATATCTAGGTCGGATCATAGGAATAATGAGAAGACAGTAAATAGTATTAGTAGAAAATAGCGTAAGAGATGAGATTTGAACTTACAGTCTTCGACTTTACCGTAAGAAGTAGCAAATTATTTTTAAACTCAGTAAATCTAATTTTTTAAGAAAAAATTGCCTGCTGTGCGATTACAAAAATCTCAAACTCATATTTCACGAATATTCATTAAATACTTGAAATGGAATGGTGGGCGATGACGGGCTCGAACCGCCGACATTCACGGTGTAAACGTGACGCTCTCCCAACTGAGCTAATCGCCCCTAAACTTAATTCCATATATTCACTGAAAAGAAGTTGTTTAGATTAGTCTAGCTATCGTGTAAAGCACATTATATGGTTTTCTAATGCTTTTATTGGTCCAAAAATAATGCCGGCGACGTTATACCGGCCGGCATTATAGATACACTTTTAATTGAACCTAAGGGTTAACCGTTTACTGCCTCCTTAAGTCCTTTTCCCGCCTTAAATTTTGGTTGAGTTGAAGCGGCTATTTGCAAAGGTTCACCAGTTCTAGGATTCCGACCAGTAGTAGCTTTTCGTTCTGAGGTTGAGAAAGTACCAAACCCTACAATCCTTACCTCCCCTTTGGCCATTAGAGTTCCTGATATTGCATCAAAAACTCCATCTACAGCTTTTCCAGAATCAGTTTTAGATAAACCCGATTTCTCTGCAACGGCCGCTATAAGATCATTCTTGTTCATACTCCTGCTCCCTTTTCCTTTATTCCAAATGGGTTGTGAAAACTCAGAAGAGTCTCAGCACTAAACATATATGATGAGTTTAATCCTGTATTTTTTGTGTCGTCAATCTAAGAACAGTTAATTTAACTGAAAATGATAAAAACCACACTATTTATGCAATTATTAGCTTAAAATCTTCGTTTTATTCATTACATTTCAATGGCGACATTCAAAATATTAAGTGCACTTTCCAATAAATGCGAATCAATACGTTATATAGGATAGTTACATTTTAATGTTTTACAACTCCAGATCGGTCATTTTCTTCTTCTGCAGTTGATGAAACAACCTTAGTTTGTTCGTCATTATCTTCGACCCATTCAATTGGTATAGGGGAAGACACCAGGGCATGATCGAGAACTTCTTCAATACCTGTTACAGGGATTATCTCCAGCCCCTTCTTAACATTATCCGGAATTTCAGCAAGATCCTTCTCATTATCTTTTGGAATTATAACTTTAATAATCCCACCTCTCAATGCAGCTAGTAATTTTTCCTTTAAGCCTCCAATGGGAAGAACTCTGCCACGTAGAGTGATCTCCCCAGTCATGGCGACGTCCTTTCTTACTGGAATTCCCGTAAGAGATGAAACTATGGAAGTAGTCATACCAACACCGGCAGAGGGACCATCCTTTGGGGTCGCACCTTCTGGCACATGAACATGTATATCCTTCTTCTCAAAAAGAGTTGGTTTTATGCCAAACTCGATTGACCGAGACTGCACAAAAGAGCGAGCCGCCTGAATAGACTCTTGCATTACGTCGCCCAATTTTCCAGTAACGGTCATTTTACCTTTTCCAGGTACCATTACGGCTTCAATGGTTAGTATCTCTCCACCCACTTCAGTCCACGCCAAACCAGTTGTAACCCCAACAAGGTCCACCTCTTCAAGTTCACCAAACCGATATTTTCTAACACCCGCAAACTTCTCGAGGTTTCTCGATGTTACCTTTACGGATGATAAACCTTTTAGTAAAATATCTTTTGTGGCTTTTCTCGTTAAGTTTGCCAATTCACGTTCTAAGTTTCTAACCCCGGCTTCCCTGGTATAATATCTAATGATATCTCTGAGTGCTGTCTCCGACACCGACCATTCATGGCTTTTTAGACCATGCGCATCCATCTGTTTATTAATCAGATGCAACTTCGCTATTTCAACTTTCTCATCTTCTGTGTACCCCTCGATCCGAATAATCTCCATTCTGTCCATTAACGGACCGGGAATACGAAGGGAATTAGCTGTAGTCACAAACATGACATCTGATAAATCATAATCAACTTCTAAATAATGATCTTGGAAGCTATCATTCTGCTCGGGATCGAGCACTTCCAAAAGAGCAGATGCTGGATCACCCCTAAAATCCTGGCCCATCTTATCAATTTCATCCAATAAAAACAAGGGATTGGAACTTCCTGCTTTTTTCATTCCCTGGATTATTTTTCCCGGCATTGAGCCGATATAAGTCCTTCGGTGTCCTCTTATTTCCGATTCATCCCTCACACCACCGAGGCTCATCCTCACAAAATTGCGACCTGTTGCATGCCCGATTGACTTGCCAAGAGATGTTTTTCCAACTCCAGGTGGCCCAACTAAACACAGAATTGGGCCCTTAAGTTTCTTTGTCCTTTGTTGAACAGCAAGATACTCTAAAATACGTTCCTTTACCTTTTCGAGACCATAATGATCAGAGTTTAAAATATTTTGCGCTTTACTAATATCTCTATTAATTCTACTACGTTTTTTCCAAGGAATCCCTAACATCCAGTCTAAATAGTTTCTGACAACGGTAGCTTCTGCTGACATCGGGCTCATATTTCTCAGCTTTTTTAATTCTCCCTCAGCCTTCTCTTTCGCATCCTTGGATAATTTTGTGTCTCCAATTTTTTCCTCTAGTTCAGAGTTTTCATCCTTACCTTCGTCGGTTTCTCCAAGTTCACGCTGAATCGCCTTTAGTTGCTCATTCAAATAATACTCTCTCTGCGTTTTTTCCATCTGACGCTTAACTCGACCACGAATTTTTTTCTCCACTTGAAGAACTCCAATCTCGCCCTCCATAAAAGCAATAATTTTTTCAATGCGCTCGCTAACCGAAGTTATTTCAAGTAATTCTTGCTTTTCATGCATTTTTAAAGCCAGGTGAGATGATATTGTATCCGCTAATTTATCAGCTTCCTCTATCTGATTAACCGATGTCAAAGCCTCGGGGGGTATTTTTTTATTTAATTTTATGTAATGTTCGAATTGTCCGACTACAGACCTACATAATGCTTCTATTTCCGTGTCATCAAGACCCGTTACTAATTTTTCTTCGACTTCCGCTTCAAAAAATTTATCATTGCTTAGAAATTTTTTAACCTGAGCCCTTGTTCTACCTTCAACCAAAACTTTAACAGTCCCGTCTGGTAACTTTAACAGTTGAAGGACACTAGCAACGGTACCAATTTCGTATAGATCCTCAAAACCAGGATCATCGTCCGACGCATTCTTTTGAGCAATTAAAAGGATTTTTTTATCCTCTTTCATTACATCTTCGAGCGCCTTTACAGATTTCTCCCTACCCACAAATAAAGGAACTATCATGTGAGGAAAAACCACTATATCTCTGAGAGGCAATACTGAAATCACTGTTTTTTCTGATGCTGACAATTCGGTTTCTCCTTATGGAAATAAGATTTACTTTAAGTATATACTCAAAACGCAAACGATGTTTTTATCTTTCAATTTCAACATTTTTTAAGAATGAATTCATGTCAAAAACAACTAATATATCTAC
>CENP01041639.1_pt1 | contig 23458 bp, 17 predicted proteins | sample 361281 | NCBI WGS metagenome assembly CENP01 (sample SAMEA2591122, study PRJEB7988) | marine metagenome | biome: marine biome (ENVO:00000447); feature: deep chlorophyll maximum layer (ENVO:xxxxxxxx); material: saline water (ENVO:00002010), including plankton (ENVO:xxxxxxxx) | depth 70 m | reverse complement strand
GGCGTTAAATTTACCTCGTCATCAAAATATAATAAATCCTTTGGTGGCCCGTCTTGTTTTTTAATTTTCATTTAAACTCCAACTTAATGTTTACACTGTAAACATTAGAGTATTTTAATATAGAAATTAATTTTTGAAAAGTTTTGTTAACTGATCAAGAAGAACCTCACCAAGCTCTTCAGCTCTATTTATAGTAATAGCATTCTCATAATACTTAGTCACATCATGCCCAATTCCAATTGCTTGTAATTCAATTGGACTATCATTCTCGATTTCATAAATAACTTTTTTAAGGTGATTATCTAAATATTCTTCATTATTTGCAGATAGGGTACTATCATCAACTGGAGCTCCATCTGATATAACAATAAGGATCCTTCTGTCCTCATTTCTAGAAATTAGTCTTTCGTGAGACCAAATCAATGCTTCACCATCTATATTTTCTTTTAAAAGACCCTCCCTGAGCATAGTGCCAAAGTGTTTTCTTGATCTTCTCCAGCTATTATCCGCGCTTTTATAGATAATATGTCGAATGTCATTCAGTCGACCAGGATTCATTTGACTACCTTGCTTTATCCATTTTTGTTTTGAATCTCCACCTTTCCAGTTTTTTGTAGTAAAGCCTAAAACTTCTGTTTTAATTTGACATCGCTCTAAAGTACTACCAATTATGTCTGTACAAATTGCTGCTAGACTTATTGACCTACCTCTCATGGAGCCTGAATTATCTATTAGCAGACTAACAATAGTATCTTTAAAATTATTTTCAGTTTCTTGTTTAAAACTTAACGGATATCCTGGCTTTGCTATTACTCTATGAAGCCTTGCAGTATCGAGCATTCCTTCCTCAAGATTATAATTCCAGCTCGTATTTTGTTGAGCTAACAATAATCTTTGTAGTTTATTTGCTAGCCTTCCTATAGTAGCTTGATATGGTTTTATTAGATTATCTAATTGTGTTCTAAGTCTAATGGCCTCATCAGGAGTTGTAAGGTCTCTTGCTTCAATTATTTCATCATATTCTTTGGTGAATATAGAATAATTTTTATTTGAAAGGACATAGTCATTATTTGGGTAAGCCAGCATATCAATTTCTTCATCAACAGCAGTACCATCTGTCATTTCTGAGGTCTGCTCGATATTTTCGTAATCCATGTTTAAATCATCTAGGGATGCTTCACCATCTCCCAATTCATTGTTATTAGAGCTCTCAGTTTCATCTTCAATATCATCTGTACTTCCTGGTGATTCTATTGCTTCCTCCTCCTCAATATTGTTATCTTTAATCGATTTAAGAAGTTTTATTTTTCTCAAAAAATCCAAGGAAGCTTTTTGAAATTTATCTTGATCGTTTAATGAAGAAATTAAGTAATTTTTAACATTATCTAACGCATTGTTTACAGCATATTCTTCATTAAATTCTTTTAAAAGCTTCTTCAATGATGTAGATAAATCTATGCCACAAGCATCCTTAAGCCAAAGATTTGAGCATAAAGCTAAATAATGTGGCGATTTTTTATCATCAATATTTATTGTTTTAAGATATTCAGTGATATTAGTTTGAGAACCTTTGTAATAGCTAGATCCCAAAATTTCAACACGTGACATCTCAAGCTCATTAAAAACAATTCGTGCAGGCATACTAAGATCAACATCAGGCTTAGTTTTATGAAATAAATACCAAAAAGCTTGAAAATCAGCTTCTCCTCTCCATGATGGTAAATCTTTTGTAGAGCGTGGTGTTGAAGTTAATATTGCTTGATTAAAGGAAGGAGGTCTTTGTGGAATACCATTTTTAGAGGTAATAGTCTTAATTTTTGAAATTGACTTTATGGATGAAAGCGCTGCTTCATGTAATTTATCCCTATGCTTTACCCAACTCATAGAATTTTAAGAGCTTTCGTTAATATCAATATCAAAACATCTTTGGAAATACTCATTAACAATTGGTTTTTCTAAATCATCGCATTTATTTAAGAACGTCAATTTAAAGGAGTCTCTTATATCCTTAAAAATTTTATAGTTCTCAGCCCACGATATGACTGTTCTAGGTGACATTAGTGTTGATATATCTCCATTAGCAAAACCATTTCTTGTTAGATTTGCAAGTTTAATCATATTTTTAATGACCTCCTGATGTTTAATTGTTTTCATATCTCCAACTTTAGATAAAATTACTTTAAGTTCTTGATCAACATCAAGATAATTTAAGGTAGATAAGATATGCCATCTATCCATTTGACCCTGATTAATTTGTTGTGTTCCGTGGTACAAGCCAGTCACATCTCCAAGACCTACAGTATTAGTAGTAGCAAATAATCTAAAAGAGGGGTGAGGCTCAATTACTTTATTTTGATCAAGTAGCGTTAACTTACCTTCTACCTCAAGGATTCTTTGTATTACAAACATTACATCTGGTCTTCCTGCATCATATTCATCAAAAACAAGCGCAACTGGATTTTGTATAGACCATGGGAGCAAGCCCTCTTGAAATTCAGTTATTTGTTTTCCGTCCTTAAGTTTTATTGCATCCTTACCAAGCAAATCTATTCTGCTTATATGACTATCTAAATTAATTCTTACACAAGGCCAGTTCAAGCGTGCAGCAATTTGTTCTATATGAGTAGATTTACCTGTTCCATGAAAGCCTTGAATCATTACTCTTCTGTTATGACTAAAGCCTGCTAAAATTGATAATGTTGTTTCTTTGTCAAAAATGTAACCTTCATCAATTTCTGGAACCCATTCTGTTTTTTCTTTAAATCGCTTAACTGAAATCTTTGTATCAATTTTGAAAATGTCTGATACCTCTATTTTTTCGTTTGGTTTTAGAGCCAATTCAATGCTTTTATTAACAGTCATTATTTAATATTAATTGAGTTAGGTATGACATCATACTTTTTGAAATATGAAAGTTCTAGTTTTTTTACATACCATGTAAGATAAACCACTATAATTAGAGCTCAGCTTAAAATAATTTATTGCTAAAAACATATAATGACCGAAGAAAAAAACTCCATAGAAAAATCTTTAAGCCTCTTTAGATTAAATAAAGTAGATAGAGATATTTATAGCTGGACTGGCAAGAATGTTGGGTGGGGAAGAGTATTTGGTGGACAGGTAATGGCTCAAACGTTGATTGCTGCATACAAAACAATTGATGAAGAACATTATGCTCACTCCTTTCATTCTTATTTTCTAAGACCTGGTAATATGGATAAACCAATCATATTTACCGTCGACAGAATAAGGAACGGCAAGAGTTTTACTACAAGAAATGTAAAAGCCTTGCAAGATGGAGAAGCTATATTCAGCTGCTCTATCTCGTTCCAAAAAGACGAGGACGGTTTAGTGCATGAAATTTCAATTCCAGATGTTCCTTCTCCAGAAGAGCTAAAAGATGAAATAGAAATTAGAGAAATAATACTTAAAAAGCTTAATATTGATAGCAAAGATATGCCTATGTTTTTGAAGCAAAGAGAAATTGAAATGAGGCCGGTTGAAATTCAAGATTACTTTGAACCAAAGAGAATGCCGCCATATAAAAATACTTGGATTAAACCAAAAGGCATAATTCCAAATGATCAGGTTATCCAACAAGCATTTCTTTTATATATATCAGACATGGGCTTAATAGCAGCAGCCAATAATTCTGTTGGCGTGAATTTTTTAACCAAAAATCTTCAAAATGCTAGTTTGGATCATGCAATATGGTTCCATAAAAAACTTGATTTAAATGATTGGTTTTTGTATTCAATAGATAGTCCTATTACTAGAAATGCTAGAGGCTTTTCAAGAGGTTCTATATTTTCTAAGTCAGGTAAGCTAGTTGCTTCTTGTGCTCAAGAGGGTTTGATTAGACTTTGGCCTGAAAAAAAGTAAATTTTTATTGAGACCTTATTAGCTCTGTAATGAATTTAATTTTATCTGGATTTATATCTGGTGTGATTCCATGCCCCAAATTAAATATATAGCCTGGATAATTAGAGAATATATTAAGTACTTTATTTAACTCTGCCTTGATAAGATTATCATCTTCAAGAAGAATTTTTGGGTTTAGGTTGCCTTGAAGTGCAACTTTTCCTTGCAGATATGATTTATCTATCTTATCAATGTTCCAGAAAAGACTAAGACAGTCTGAATTTGATTCTGTCATTTTGTTTGTGCTAAAACTTGGATCTCTTGCAAATAAAATAATTGGTATCTTTGATGTTTCTTCATCCTCTTTCAAAAGTGCAATAAGTTTTTTGATATAGCACATGGAATAAAGATTGTATTCTTCCTCATTTAACAGATTAGCCCATGAATCAAATATTTGTATTACATCTGCTCCTGCATGAACTTGTTTTTTTAAGTATTGAAAACAAGCATTTGTTAACTTTTCTAAAAAAAGATGAGCGCTATCTTTGTTTTGCTGTATAAAATTTCTAGTGTAATTAAAGTCTTTAGAGGATTTACCTTCTATTGAATACGCTGCCAAAGTCCATGGACTACCACAAAATCCTATAAGAGGGATATTTGATGGAAGAGCGCTTTTAATATTAAATACAGCTTTGTAAACATAGGACAAATCTTCAGGATTAAACTCAGGAAGATTGGTTATATCTTTTGATGTTTTAATTGGATTATTAAATACCGGTCCTTCGCCTTCTAAAAATTCTACTCCTAAACCAAAAGCATCTGGTATTGTTAATATGTCAGAGAATAGAATTGATGCATCTAAATTGAATGCATTTATTGGTTGAAGTGCGAGTTCACAACATACCTCTGGATTTTTACACATGTCTAAGAAATTTTTGAATTTTCTTCTAACAGCTCTGTATTCAGGCATATATCTGCCTGCCTGCCTCATGTACCAAATTGGAGGTATTTTTAGAGATTCTTTATTGAGAGCTCTCAAAAATATTGAATCTGAAGTTTTCATGAAACATATTCTATTATACTTTTTGCTGCCTCACGTCCTTCCCAGATGGCTGTGACTACTAAATCAGATCCTCTTACCATATCTCCACCGGAGAAAATCTTTTTATTTGATGTTTGAAATTTGTATTCTTGATGTTCTTCAGCGATGACAAGTCCATTTTTTTGTGTATTGATATCAAAGTCACCAAACCAATCTGAGGGACTTGCTCTGAACCCGAATGCAACCACAACTGCATCAGCTTCATATATAGTTTCTGAACCTGGTATTGGTATTGGTACTCTTCTCCCATTTTGATCAGGCTCACCTAATTGTGTCTTTACAATTTTGACACCCTCAACTTTATCATCACCGACTATGTCAATTGGTTGAATATTAAACTCAAACTCAACACCTTCCTCTTTAGCATTTTGAACCTCTCTCCTAGAACCAGGCATATTCGACTCATCTCTTCTATATAAACATTTAACGGAACTAGCTCCCTGCCTTATTGCAGTTCTATTGCAGTCCATGGCTGTATCACCTCCACCAAGAACAATAACGTTTTTACCTTTCAAATTAATGTAATCTTCTTTTTTTTGTTTCAATCCCAGTAAATTCTTTGTATTTGAAATTAAATAATCAATTGCTTTATAAACTTGAGGTAATTTTTCTCCATTAAAACCACCTTGAAGAGAGGTATAAGTACCCATAGCCAAAAATACTGCATCGTAACTATCGTATATTTTTTTGAAAGGAATATCGTTTCCTATTTCTTTACCAAGGTTGAATTGAACACCCATTTCTTCAAGAATTTTTCTTCTTCTTTTAACTACAGATTTTTCTAATTTAAATTCAGGAATTCCAAATGTAAGAAGACCACCGATTTCTTCATTTTTATCATAAACATGACTGTGAACTCCTGACCTTGTTAACACATCTGCACATGCAATTCCTGCGGGACCAGCTCCAATTATTGCAACTTTCTTATCAGTCCATTTTCTATGAGACATATCTGGTTTCCATCCCATTTCAAATGCTTTTTCAGTAATATATTTTTCTGTTGATCCAATTGTAACTGCCCCAAAACCATCATTTAATGTACATGCACCCTCACATAATCTATCTTGTGGACACACTCTCCCACAAACCTCAGGCAAACTATTAGTTGAATGGCATAGCTCTGCTGCTTCAATAATATTTCCTTCATTAACGAGTTTTAACCAGTCAGGTATAAAATTATGAACAGGGCACTTCCATTCACAATATGGATTACCACAATCTAAGCATCTGTGTGCCTGATTTGAGGCCTGAACTTGATTATACTCACCATAAATTTCAACAAAGCTAATCTTTCTTTCTTCAGCTGTTTTTTTCGCAGGATCAAATCTCCCAACGTCAAGAAACTGGAAATCGTTATCAAGCTTTTCGTGAGATAGATATTCATCCCTGAAGTTTGTGGTATTGGAGGAAGAACCAATATTGAATTTATTTTTATTTTCTCCAAATATTTCTTCTCTCCACTTATAAAGCATTTCTAGTGCAGCATCATAATCTTCGACAGGAGCAAATGATTTTGTAATATATTTACCATTCACTCTTAACTTGCCATAAAAATATGGAGATCTTGGTTGAGTGAATAGTAAGACTCCTTTCTCAATCTTATATTGCTTATTTTTATTATTCATATTAAATTGTGTGCTGTGTATGACAAAGTATGACACTTTTTATAATTAAATGAAATGATTTTGTGATATAATTACAGAACACACTCAAAAATATGCCCGGATTAATAAAAAAAGAAGAATTTAAAGATAACTGCGGATTTGGCTTAATTGCAAATATTAATGGGGTAAAATCTCATAAAGTTATTACTAATTCCATCAATGCTTTAGTTAGCATGACCCACAGGGGTGGAGTGGGCTCTGATGGTAAAACTGGTGATGGATGTGGACTTCTTTTTGACATTGATCATCAATTCTTTTCTGATAGCCTTTTAAAAGAAAAAAATATTGATATTGGTGAGCATTTTGCAATCAGCCAAATTTTTTATAATCAAGATATTTCATATCTTTTGCCTAAGATTAAAAAAATTCTTAAGTCAGAAAACTTAGTTCTTGCAGCTTATCGTAAAGTACCAGTAAATGAGAAAATCCTAGGTGAAATTGCTTACAGCTGCATGCCTAATATTTTTCAATTGTTTATTAAACCGAATGAAAAGGACTTTAATCAAGATGTATTTGAGACAGGTTTAATCCAAGCTAGAAAATATCTTGAAGAAATATATATGGATGATGAAAAATTATACATATGCAGCATGTCATCAAAAACAATAGTTTACAAAGGTTTAATGTTGCCAAATGCTATTAAAGAATTTTATGTTGATCTTAATCAAGAAAGCTTTCGGGCTTCAACCTGTGTTTTTCATCAAAGGTTTTCAACTAATACAAGTCCAAGATGGCATTTAGCTCAACCGTTTAGATTATTAGCACATAATGGTGAAATAAATGCTATTAGAGGAAATAGAAATTGGGTAAAAGCTAGATCCTCAAAATTCAAAACACCTTTAATACCAAAAATTCAAAAATTCAAGCAGCTTGTAAACGAAACTGGTTCTGATTCCTCATCGCTAGATAATATGATTGAGCTTTTAGTAAAAGGCGGAGTAGACATTTTTAGAGCAATAAGAATGGTGCTTCCTCCTGCATGGCAAAATATCCAAACTTTGGATCCTGATGTTAGAGGATTCCATGAATATAACTCTATGCATATGGAGCCATGGGACGGACCAGCAGGAATTGTCATGGCTGATGGAAAATGGGCATTGTGTGTTCTTGATAGAAACGGACTCAGGCCAGCAAGGTTTCAGCTAGATAAAGATAACATAATCACAATTGCATCTGAAACTGGTGTAAATCCTGTTGATGAATCTAATATTGTTCAAAAAGGAAGAGTTGCACCAGGCGGTATGCTTGCAATAGATACCTCTAAAGGGAAAATATTTGATGAGTGCTCTATTGATAATGAGTTAAAACAAAAATACCCTTATAGAAAATGGTTAAAAGATAATGCCATTTACATTGAATCTAGATTGGATTCTTATGAAGGTCCTGGCTTGAAAAAATTTGAATCATCTAAATTTCTTCAATCTACAAAATTATTTTTATTATTTAAAGAAGAACGAACATCGGTTATAAAACCACTAGCTGTTGATTCTCAAGAAGGTACTGGTTCTATGGGTGATGATACTGCTCTTGCAGTAATGAGCAAAATGCATAGACAACTGTATGATTTTTTTAGACAGCAATTTGCTCAAGTTACAAATCCTCCAATTGATTCTTTAAGAGAAGCAGCTGTCATGACCTTGGAAACATGTTATGGGCCTGAATTAAATATTTATGAAGAGACACCAGAGCATGCAAAAAGACTTGTGACAACATCGCCAGTATTGTCTTATAGAAAACTTAATTCAATTATAACTAATCCTTATTTCAATTCAGCTGAAGTCAATTTAGTTTTTGCTGAAAGCACAAGGCTTAAATCTGCAATTAAAAAATTGCAAAAGGATGTTGAAAAAGCTGTTAAATCTGGATCTTCAATAATTCATTTAATTGAAGATTTGCCAGATAAAGGTTTTTTACCAATAAATGCCTTATTGGCTGTTGGTGCAGTTCATCAACACTTAGTTAAACTTGGCTTAAGATCAGATGCAAATATTATAGTTACAACTTCTTCTGCTAGAGACACTCACCAAATAGCATGTTTAATTGGTTTTGGAGCAACAGCTGTTTATCCAACTTTAGCATATCAAACAATACTTGATCTTACTCATAGAAACGAACTAAAAGGTGACGCTCATGAAAATTGCTCTCGATATCGCAAGGGAGTTAATAAAGGACTATTAAAAATTATTTCAAAAATGGGTATATCAACCATATCAAGCTATAGAGGATCGCAACTCTTTGAAATAGTTGGTTTGGATGAAGATGTTGTTAATTTATGTTTCACCAATACAGAAAGTAGGGTAAAAGGTAAGACGTTACAAAACTTAGATAACGAACTAAGATCGCTAAATGAATATGCAAGATCTAACTTAGCTGATATAAGTGTTGGCGGGCTTTTAAAATATATTCATGGTGGAGAATACCATACCTATAATCCTGAAATAGTTAAAAAACTTCAAGAAGCTGTTGCATCTAGTTCATATGATGTATACCAAGACTATGCAAATTTAGTTGATAAAAGACCTCCCGCAATGTTAAGAGATCTTTTAGAAATCAATACCCATAAATCAAAAATTGATATAAAGAAAGTTGAATCTCAAAAGAAAATCTTAAATAGATTTGACTCTGCTGGTATGAGTTTAGGTGCATTATCGCCTAAAGCCCACGAAACACTAGCTGAAGCAATGAACTCTCTTGGTGGTCGTTCAAATTCGGGCGAAGGAGGTGAAGCTGTCGAGAGATATGGAACATCAAAGATGTCAAAAATCAAACAAATTGCCTCAGGAAGGTTTGGTGTTACTCCTCATTACTTGGTAAATGCAGAAGTTCTTCAAATTAAAATTGCACAAGGGGCCAAACCAGGTGAGGGCGGTCAACTACCAGGAGGTAAAGTAAATAAGCTGATTGCAAAACTAAGATACTCCACTCCAGGCGTAACTCTTATTTCACCACCTCCCCATCATGATATATATTCTATTGAAGACTTAGCTCAGTTAATTTATGACCTTAAAGAAGTTAATCCGAAGGCATTAGTGTCTGTTAAGTTAGTTTCTGAACCGGGAGTTGGAACCATTGCTTCTGGAGTTGCTAAGGCTTATGCAGATTTAATAACCATATCTGGGCATGACGGTGGAACTGGCGCCAGTCCATTAACATCAATAAGATATGCTGGGTCTCCATGGGAGCTTGGTCTAGCTGAAGCTCATCAAAGTCTGAGGGATAGTGGGTTAAGACACAAAGTTCGTCTTCAAGCGGACGGTGGAATGAAAACAGGCCTTGATGTTATTAAAGCAGCTATTCTTGGAGCCGAATCTTTTGGTTTTGGAACAGGTCCAATGATTGCTATGGGATGTAAATATTTAAGAATTTGTCATCTAAATAATTGTGCTACAGGAGTTGCTACACAAAGAGATGACTTAATTAATCATCATTTTGTTGGTGAAAAAGAACGCGTAATGAATTATTTCCAGTATATTGCTGAAGATGTAAGACATCATTTAAGCAATATGGGCGTCACTAAATTAGAAGATATTATTGGGCAAACCCAATATCTTGAAATGATTAAGGATCTAGATAAACAATATAAATCAATAGACTTAAGTGATCTTTTATATAAAGATGAATCCATTTCTGAACCATTTTTCTGTACTGAAAAAAAGAATCAGCCATGGGATAAAGGAAGCTTAGCAAGAAAAATTTTAAAGCAATCAAAAAAAGCAATAGATGAAAACATATCAATCACATTAGATACAAAAATATCAAATACAGATAGATCTTTTGGTGCTTTAATTTCAGGATACATTGCTGATAATTATGGAGAAACAGGTTTAAGTAAACCAGTTACTATTAATCTTGAAGGATCTGCCGGTCAAAGTTTTGGCTGCTGGAATGCAAATGGATTAGTCCTAAATATTAATGGTGACGCTAACGATTATGTAGGGAAAGGGATGAATGGCGGAAGAATTGTTGTAAAAAATAATAATCTATATGCTACCTCTAAAAATAATCCATCACTTGTAGGTAACACCTGTCTATATGGTGCAACTGGTGGGGAACTATATGTTTCTGGCAGAGCTGGTGAAAGATTTGCTGTAAGAAACTCAGGTGCTAAAGCAGTTATTGAAGGTGCTGGCGATCACTGTTGTGAATATATGACGGGAGGACATGTAACTGTTCTTGGTTCAGTTGGTGCAAATTTTGGAGCTGGAATGACCGGTGGTTTTGCATATGTTTTAGATGAGGATAGAACATTCTTTGATAATTGTAATAGAGGGCTTGTTAACTTGGAAAGAATTACAACTGAGGATATGCAGTCTCATAGAAAAAATTTGAAAGAGATAATCTTAAGACACTACAAATATACTAATAGCCAGAAAGCAAAAGAATTAGTTGACGATTTTGATAGATTTGAACCTTATTTTTGGCTGGTACTTCCCGCAGCTTCTAACATTCATGATTTGTTAAAGGCAACAACGGCTAATGCTGCTTAATTAAGAGCTTTTTTTAAATTATTTAAATTATATTTGTCAGTTTTAAATGCTACCCCTTTTTGATTAATCAAAATAAGGTTCAATTTACCTTTAGAAACTTTTTTATCATTAAGAATATATTTTTTTAAGTTTTTGTATGAATATTTTGAGTAATCTGTTTTTAATTCCAAAGATTCTAAAAGATTAACTAAGTCATCAAGTTGATGTGTCTTAATATGTCCTTCATACAATGATATTTTGGCAGCAATTACCATACCTAGTGTTACAGCAGCACCATGAGTAATTCCTTTATATTTTTTAAAAGCTTCTATGGCATGACCAAATGTATGTCCAAAATTAAGAATAGCTCTTAATCCTTTTTCCTTTTCATCAGCAGTAACAATTTTTGCTTTTGATTTAATTGACTCTTCGATGATAGTTTCAAGTGCTTGGGGCTTTCTTAATTTGATTAAATAGGAATTTTCTTGCATGTACTTATAAAGTTTCTTATTACCAATAAATGCATATTTTGCAACTTCTCCAAGACCAGATTTATATTCATCATCAGATAATGTTTCAAGATATTTTGTACTAATTAGTACAAGACGAGGATTGTAAAATGCACCAACAAGATTTTTTCCTTGCGCAATATTTATTCCTGTCTTACCTCCTACAGATGAATCAACCTGTGATAAAAGAGTTGTAGGTATCTGAATAAAATCTATACCTCTTAGATATGTTGCTGCACAAAAACCTGTAATATCACCAACAACACCGCCACCAAATGCAACTAAAGCATCAGATCTATCAAACTGGAGATCAGCTAGTTTAGATAAAATTTTAGTATAAGTTGAAAAAGATTTAGACTTTTCTCCTTTATTTATTTCATATACGTATATTTTCTTCTTATTCTTAAGAATCTTTTTAAGATCAGTAATAAATGATTTAGGTATGCCTGAATCAGTTACAACTAAAATTTTATTTTTATCTTTAAGCCCGACCATAACATTTTTATGTGTTAAGGCATTCCTAGAAATTACTACGTTATATTTTGATAAACCTTTTCCAACTGAAATTATTTTAGCCATAGCTTTTTACCAATTTAATGATTTCTTCTGAAACCTCTTGGCTTGATTTACCTTCTGTATTTACTATGTAATCGGCAACTTCCTCATAAAGACTTTCTCTAGCCACATGAAGTTCCTTAAGTATCTTTCCTGGATCGCCGTTTTTAAGCAACGGTCTATCTTTGTCTTTGGATGTCCTTTCAAGTTGAACTGCAATAGGAGTTGCTAGATAAAACACAGTTCCTCTTGAGGAAAGAAGTTCTCTATTGGATTCAGATAAGATTATTCCACCACCAGTAGATAAGACAATAGAATTTTGTTGAACCATTTCGTGAAGGATTTTACTCTCTCTTTTTCTAAATCCATCTTCTCCTTCAAGATCAAAAATCCAGTCAATTGATGCTCCAGTTCTTGTTTCAATTTCCTCATCAGTATCAAAGAAATTTAAAAATAATTCGCTAGAAATTATTTTTCCGACTGTAGATTTTCCTGATCCCATGGGACCAACTATAAATATATTCATATAAAATTAGTTTTATCGCCGAGATTTTAACATCTTACTGAATAAAATAGTTTCAATGAGAGTAAAAGATGTATTTTTAAGTGATAAAATTGTTAAATCTTTATGTTAAAACTAATTAAATTTCTATTTTGGTCAAGTATAAGCTGCTGTTTGCTAGCTATATTTCTTGTACTTGGCGCATATTTTACTCTTAGGCCATCATTGCCTGAAATAAGTCTAGTTGATGAGGCGCAATTGCAGATGCCGCTTAAAATTTTGACTGAGGACGGTGTATTAATTGGCGAGTTCGGAGAAATTAAAAGAAGATCTCTCGATTTTGCAGATATACCACCAAATATAAAAAATGCTTTTTTAGCAGCAGAAGATGATCAATTTTTTAATCATCAAGGAATTAGCTATAAAGGATTATTAAGGTCCGTTATAAGATGCCTTAGCCCAAATGGTTGCTACGGAGGAGGCGGAACAATTTCAATGCAGGTTGTTAGGGGCTATCTATTAACAAGAGAAGTCACTATTTCAAGAAAAGTTAAAGAAATTTTTTTGGCTCTTCAGCTAGAAGGAGAAATCAGCAAAGAGGAAATTTTTGAGTTATACATTAATAGAAACTTCTTTGGTAATAGATCTTATGGAATTGAGGCTGCTTCAAATACATATTTTAATAAAAGCACATTTGAATTATCGCTTAGTGAAGCGGCAACTATTGCTGCTATGGCTCAATCACCTTCAAGAATAAATGCAATAAAAGCTCCTAAGAGGACTGAGCAAAGAAGAAACTGGATTTTGTCTAGAATGTTAAAACTTAGAATGATTTCTAAAAATGATTACGATAACGCTTTTAAAACTCCACTTGCAGTAGTTAAAAATATTGATCTATATCAAGTTGATGGAAGATATTTAGCTGAAAAAGCAAGACAAGATATTATTTCTAGATATGGATTAGAAGCATATAAAAATGGTTGGTCTGTATATACAACGCTTGATTCAAAGCTTCAAGCTAGCGCTAACAAAAACTCATTCGATGAGTTGTTAGTCTACGACAAGAGGCATGGCTGGGATGAGGCAGAGAACTTTGCATACCTTTTCAATGATGACGAAATTTTATTTTTAACTGATTTAGATATCAATTTTTTAGAAGAAGATATATATGTAAGTGACTTCTATGATGATAATAAAAGCCTATCTAATCAAATTAGTATTATTTTTGAAAACTTTCCATACTATAAAACTCATACAAAAGGATTAGTAATAAGTTTCAAAGATGAGAAATTACATTTCATTGATGAAAATTTAGAAATACATTCAATTATTTGGTCTGATGAATATAGATGGGCAAGAAAAAAGACTTCAAATAACCAAATAGGACCAAAACCACAATTTTTTAGTGATTTTCTTAATTTTGGTGATTTTATTTATCTAAGGAAAGAAGATGAATTTTTTACATTAGATCAAATACCAACAGCAGAAACTTCATTAATTTCCATACATCCAATGAGTGGTGCAGTAAAAGCTTATGTGGGAGGCACTAACTTTAGTAAAAGTAACTTTGATAGAGTAGCGCTTTCATATCCTCAATCTGGTTCTAGCTTCAAACCATTTATTTATGCAGCTGCTCTTGCAAATGAATACAATCTTTTTTCATTAGTCAATGATGCACCAATAGCTTTTGAAGACAAAAATCTAGAGAGTGTTTGGCGGCCAGAAAATTATACTGGTAAATTTTACGGCCCAACATCGATCAGAGATGCTTTAATAAAGTCTCTAAATATTGTCTCAATTAAACTTTTAAGAGAAGTTGGTATAGATAAAGCTCAAAACTATATTCAAAATTTTGGTTACAAGAAATCAAGACTTCCTGGAGATTTATCTTTAGCTCTTGGATCAGGAAATTTTTCACCAATAGAGATGGTGCGGGCTTTTAGTGTTATAGCAAATGGAGGATATTTAACCGATCCATACTATATCTCAAAAATTGAGGACAGGAATGGCAACATTATTTACTCTCATGGAGATTTTTTAAACTTAGTTGATATTAAAGAAATTACAGCGTTTCCATGGCTTGATACGCTAGAAATGAATATTAAAAGACCTTATTTTTTAATTGAACCTCTATTTAAAGAAGATAAAGTTATTGATGAAAGAATAGCATTTCTTACCAATGATGTTCTTAAAGAATTTATGACAAAAGGTACAGCTGGAAGAAAAGCTGCAATCTTAAATAGAAAAGATATTGGAGGAAAAACTGGTACAACAAATGATGCAGTTAGCACCTGGTTCTCTGGATTTCATGAAGATTTAGCTACTACTGTATGGGTTGGCACCGATGACTTTAGCTCATTAGGCGAAAATGAATATGGATCTACTATTGCTTTACCTATATGGATAAATTATATGCGAGATGCATTAGAAAACTTAGAGGTTAAAGAAAGGAATATTCCTGAGGGCGTATCTTTTGTAAAGGTAAACAAAAAAACAGGAGAAATTGATATTTCTTTAGATGCACAAACTTATTTTGAGTTAATTTTGGACGAGAATTTAGAGGATTAATTATTTCTTAAATATATTTACAGAAAGAAGTTCCCAAACATTTTCAATATAGTTGCTTGGTGAGTCTTTAAATTTAGATCTAATATATCTCCCAACATTGCCTTCAAGGCAGGTAACTATAAGTTGTGCAGATATACCAGGTTGCGCAATTAAATTATCGGAGTCCTCAGCTAACATTTGTTTTATAGATAGCTCTAATCTTTCAAAGAATTGATTCACTGCATCTGAGACATTTTGTTCATCAGTTGACAGAGCTTCTCTCGAAACAAGTCTTGCAAACCCTTTATTTTTTTCAATAAATATCATAAAAAAAAGAAAAGTGTTTTTAACTTTATCTTTTGAACTTAAATCTGATTTTTTCAATTCAGCACATTTATTAAAGATAGCATTATCACAAAAGGAAAAAAGCTCGGCATAGATAGTTCTTTTACTGGGGAAATGTCTATAAAGTGCCGCTTCAGTAATTTCAGATTTTTCTGCAAGAAGGGCAGTAGTAATTTTAGACAGGTTTCTTTCTTCAAGAAGGCTCGCTAAAGATTGCAAAATAATATTTTTTCTATCATTTTTCATTAGTTAATCTAAATTTATATCAATCTCAGGACAAATGCGAGATAGTTCTGAAATAAATTCATTTTGTATTCTATTCATTGATTCTTTTGTATCACCTTCAAATCTCATTACAAGCTTTGGAGAGGTATTAGATGCCCTTAAAAGACCCCATCCATCATTAAAATTTACTCTTAATCCATCAATTAAGATTTTATCTCCATCAATATTAGAATTAGTCAAAAATCTATCAATAATTTCAAATTTATTTTCATCAGTAACCGTTATATTTAGCTCAGGTGTTGAGAAAGATTCTGGAAATTCTCTAAAAATATCTGAGATTGATTTATTTGATTTTGCAAGAATTTCTGCAGCTCTTACAGCAGCATATGGACCATCATCAAATCCATACCATTTATCGTTAAAGAAGATATGACCACTCATTTCACCACCTAATAAAGCGTTATTTTTTTTAATTGCTTTTTTAATATGAAAATGACCAGTAGGTGCCATTATTGGAGTTCCGCCATTTTTTAAAATTAAATTGCTTAAATGATTAGAGCATTTGACATCAAAAACAATAGACCCTTTCTTACTATTTAAAATATCTTCTGAAAATAACATCATTTGTTTATCAGGAAATATTATGTCACCTAAATTTGTAATAAGACCAACTCGGTCGCCATCTCCATCAAATGCAAAACCAATATCAGCGTTTTTGTCTTTAACTTCATAGATAATATCTTCTAGATTATCTAATTTGCCAGGGTCTGGGTGATGATTAGGAAAATTTCCATCCACTTCACTATAAAGCTCAATCACATTACAACCCAATCTTTTAAATAGCTCAGGTGCGACAAAACCAGCAGCACCATTACCGCTATCAATTACCACTTTGAGTTCACTTAATTCTGTTTTGATATTCTCAAGGATTTCAGAGATATACATTTCTTTTATGTCACTATAATTAATATTCCCTGTTAATGAATCGTTTAAAATCTCATCATTTTTGATGAGATTTAGGATTTCACTGCCAGAAACGGAATTATCATTAATAACCATTTTGATTCCATTGTAGTTTTTAGGGTTATGACTACCTGTTATCATGATTCCACTTTTTGAATTTTCTTTTTTTGCTGCAAAATAAAGCATTGGACTAGTGGCTAGGCCAATGTTTTTAACATCTATACCATATTGTGAAATAGCTTCACAAAAAGTTGTTAACAAAGACTCTCCTGACAATCTTCCATCCCTAGCAACAACAATAGAGGAAATATCTTCTTGAAAGCATTTTTTTGCAATTCCTTTTGCAACTTCTTTAATAACTGATTCATTTAATTCTTCTGGGTAAGTTCCTCTAATATCATTTTCACGAAATATAGACTCTAAGATCATGATTCTTTCCTTTAGTTATGTTGTTTAGTTTGTCATAATAGCGAGTCGTTATTATATCTTGTAAATATGTTTGTAAATACAGATTTAAAATATATATGGAAAAATGGTACCTATGAAAAATGGGATGAAAGTTCTGTGCATATACTTTCTCACACAGTCCATTACGGTACTGGTGTTTTTGAAGGTGTAAGAGCATATAAAACAGATAAAGGGCCAGCAATTTTTAGGTTGAACGATCATACTGAAAGACTTTTTTCAGCAGCTGATAAAATTGGAATAAATGTACCTTATTCAGTTGAAGAACTGAATAAAGTACAGAAAGATATTTTTATAAAGAATGAACTCGATGAAGGCTATCTAAGGCCAATCGTTTTCTTAGGAAGCGAGTCTTTGGGCATAAGAGCAACAGAATTATCCGTAAATGTTGCTGTAGCTGCATGGGAGTGGCCTTCATATATGAGTCCAGAGGCTAAAAAAAATGGAATATCTATTATTAAATCTTCATTTGAACAATACAGCAATCCTATTCATTCAGGATATAAGATTATAGGAACTTATATAAATTCAACTATGGCACTTCATGAGGCACTTTCTAAAGGCGCTGATGAAGCTTTGCTTTTAGATAAAAATGGTTATATTTCTGAGGGAAGTGGGGAAAATATTTTTATTGTTAAAGCTAATAAGATTAGCACCCCTAAAACAGATCACTGTTTAAATGGAATTACTAGACAATCAGTTATAAAGATTGCAGAAGATTTTGGTTTTGAAGTTACTGAAAAAGATATAACTTTTGAAGAACTAGTTAGCAGTGATGAAGTATTCTTTACTGGTACTGCTGTTGAAATCACTCCGATTTCTAAAGTTGATGAAATTTTAATTGGATCAGGGTCAATTGGCCCAATAACAGAGAAGCTCCAAACTGCTTATGTCGATATTGTAAGTGGTAGAAATAATAATTATAAAGACTGGTTAAGCAAAGTCTTTAGTTAATTATTTTGCAAAAACTTAACATAGCAATACTAAGTTACAGAAGTGCACCTTTTGGTGGGGGTCAGGGTATCTATATCCATGATATATCAAAAGCACTTTCATATAAGGGGCATCAAGTTGATGTGATATCGGGTCCGCCATATCCAAATCTAGATGAAAAAGTAAATTTAATAAAATTGCCAGGGCTGGACTTATTTCAAACCTTTTCTTTTAAAGATCGGTTAAAAATTTTTATAAATAAAAAAAATAAAAGAGCTATAGATTTCTATGAATTTTTTTCGACTTTTTTTGGAGGATTCCCAGAAATGAGAACTTTTGGTGAAAGAGCTAAAAAGTTTTTAGATATCAATAATCAGTTTGATATTGTTATTGATAATCAATCGATAAGTTATGGATTGCTTGAAATCCAAAAAAAATTTCCTTTACTCGAAATAATTCATCATCCAATAACAAAAGATTATAAATTTGAGCTGCAGTCAAATAGAAGTCTTATGTACAGACTTTCAAGGCATAGATGGTATTCATTCTTGAAAATGCAAAAAAAGGTAGCACCACAATTAAAAAAAATAGTTACACCATCATTTAACTCTCGTAAAGATATTGCAAGTGACTTTAGTGTAAACAAAGAAAATATAAATGTTATCAATAATGGTCTAGATATTGATATCTTTATTCCATACAACGAAATTAAAAGAAATCCAACAAAACTTATCACAACTGCAAGTGCTGATGTAGCTCTTAAAGGCTTGGACTATTCATTAAAATCGCTCGAAAGCTTAACTGATGATTTTCCAGAAATTTCACTCACGGTCATTGGAAAATTAAAAAAGGGTGGTCATACATCAAGACTAATTGATGAATTAGGCATAAAAGATAAAGTTTTTTTTAAGACTGATTTAACAAAAGAAGAAATAGCAAAAGAGTATGCATCCAGCTCAATAGCAATTGTGAGCTCACTATATGAGGGCTTTGGATATCCCGTTATTGAAGCAATGAGTTGTGAAATTCCTTTAATTGCTACTAACGCTTCTTCGATTCCAGAATTGGTTGGTGATTATGCAAGGTTAATTCCACCAAAAAATACGAATGAACTATCCAACTCAATCAGAAGTATTTTGAATGATTATTCACACTATAAAAAAATTGCAGTAAAGGGAAGGCAGCATATTATTGATAATTTTAATTGGTTAAAAATTACTGAAGAATATGAGGATATAATTAGTAAAACCATTAATGATTTTCATAAATGCTAACCTTTGATTTATCAAAAATACAATTACCTGACCATGGCATAATGCTTGATTTAGGCTGCGGTGAGGGTAGGCATGTTTTTGCGGTCATGGAGTAATTTCCAAATATTCAATGTGTAGGTCTTGATCCTCATTTGGAATCTTTGGATAAATCATTAGAAGGATTAGAATATTTTGAATCAATCTCTAATAACCAAACATCTTTTTTGAGCGGTTCAGCCTATAAGTTACCATTTAAAAATAATACGTTTGATTTAATAATATGTTCTGAAGTATTAGAACATCTTCATGAATATAGACATGCCATAGATGAAATTTTTCGAGTTTTAAAACCTGGAGGAAAGTTTCTTGCAAGTGTTCCAGCAGAATTCCCAGAAAAAATTTGTTGGATGTTGTCTAAAGAATATCAGAATCAACCTGGAGGACATTTAAGAATCTTCAAAAAAAAATCACTAGTTAAAGATATTACAAAAAAAGGTTTTATTTTTGATGCATCAGAAAGATTTCATTCTATTCACTCTGCATACTGGTGGTTGAGATGTTTGTTCTGGAAAAGCCAAGATTCAAATTTTTTAGTAAGTTGGTATAAAAAATTTCTTGAATTACATATTCTTAAAAAACCAAAATGGATAGATTTTATTGATAAATTACTGAATCCAATCCTAGGTAAAAGCATTTCTTTTTATTTTACAAAAAAATGAATTGGTTGGATTATAAGAAAAAATTTGAGCCATCTAAAAATTGGATTATTACAAACCAATCATCAAGTGGTGCAATTTTATGGGATGAACAGGGTAAATGTGATCCTTGGGATCATTGTGAATGTTTAATAGCATTGGCTATATATGAAGAATGGGATTCTTTTTGGAGAGGCGTAAATTGGTTTTTTACAAACCTTAATGAAGATGGGTTAATTTATGCTGAATTTATCAACGAAAAACCAACAAAACTTCACTATGAAAGTCATCATGCTCCATACATTATCATACCCCTTATCCAAGCGAACTTGATTGATCAAGATCAAGATTACAATAAAATTCTTACTAATGAACAACTTATAAAGCTTGAAAATATTTTTGAAACTCTCAATGACTTTAAAGATCAAGATGGTTATTTTTATTGGGCAAAAGATTGTAATGGATATTCGGATAATTCATTAATTACTGCTTCTATGTCTATCTTCCTATCTTTGGTTGCAAAAAATAAAAGTTTTCCTGAATTTAAAATCAACATGTGGCAAGAAAAATTTAATAGGGATGGTATTGATAGATCTAGATTCTCGATGGATTTTTATTATCCTTTTTTAGCTGGCATAAAAAATAACAAGAATGAATTTTTAGAATCGTTAGATAAATACTATATCAAGGGACTTGGAGTAAAGTGTGTTGCTGAAGAGCCATGGGTAACAATCGCCGAGAGTTCTGAATGTGTAATATCTGCATTAATACATGGCAATGAAAACATTGCAAAAGAGATATTTAATGATATTCAGCAATTTCAAGATAAAGATGGAATTTTTCCAACAGGATATCAATATGATATGGAAATCTTTTGGCCAGAGGAGAATTCAACTTGGACAAATGCCGCTGTAATTATTGCAGCTCATGCCTTATCTTTCTATGATTTAGGCCCTAATGAATCCTCTGTTAATGTCTTTCTAGAATTAGGAAATTTTTTCAAGAGCAACTAAACTTTTAACTCTATCTACAAATTTAAAATTTTCTTCTAGAGCTTTTTTAAATATTTCTCTAGGAGCCTGCCCACCTTCAAGTTCAGAGTCATAGATGTCATGAATTGTAAGAATGCCTCCAACCCTAATTTTTTCTTTCCATGATTCGTAATCAGCTCTTGCTGATTCAAAAGTATGGCTACCATCAATGAATAAAAAATCTATTTCATTCTTTATTTTTTCTGATGCAGATTTAGATGTTCCAACCATGACTTTAATATATTCATCTAATTGAAACCTAGATATATTTTTTAATAAGCTTGGTAAAGTATCAACCCTTTCTTTTTCATAATCATATTCTTCTGGATCAAAATATTCTTCTCCATACTGTTGTTCTTCGGACCCCCTGTGATGGTCAATTGTTAAAAGATGAGTTCTATTTTCTTTGCATCCCATACCGATATAGCATGCTGATTTTCCGCAATAAGACCCAATCTCAACTGCAAAAGTTTTAATACAATATTTTTTAGCCATTTTATATAAAAGGATGCCTTCTTCGTGATCTAAAAAACCTTTTATAGAATCGAAATCAGTCAAATTTTCATGCATAAAAGTCTTTTTTACCAAGCGTTGATTTGAATCTTCGGTGTTGCCATAAATATTCATCAGGATTGTTTCTAATTTTTTTCTCCATAAAGTCATTTAAGCTTTGAGAAAAATTTGATCCATTCAGGTGATTTAGGTTCAACTCTTCTATATCAATAATATATTTACCTGAATCTATGTAAGTGTTCACAAAATATGTTTTACAACTAGTTGTATTAATGATTTTAGAAGGAGCTGATATTGTTGCAGCTGGCTGACCAAAAAAATTAATAACATCTGACTGATTTAATCCATAATCTTGATCTGTCGCATAAAGAACGGTTTTGCCTTTTTTAAGCCATCTTATAAATTTAATAGGATTATTTTTATCACAAGTATCTTTTACACTTTTTAATCTTCCTTTTGTTTGGATGGCATTAAACAAGTCTGAATTATGAACTCTCTCTACACCATAAACCTCACTATTCATACCCAGCAACCTTGCATCAAGTTCAAGATGGAGCGAATGTTTAAAAAATAAAAGGACACCATTATTATTTTTTTGTTCATTAACAAGAGATTCGATACCTTTTATTTCGTAATTAATATTTTTTTTAATTTTTTCATCAGACCAGAACCAGGCAATACCTGAATCAAAAATTATTTGAGCAGAAGCAATTACATTAGCTTTATGAAGATTTTTTCTTTTCCTTTTTGACATATCCGGAAAACAAAGATCAATATTTTTTCTACTTATCTTATTTCTTTTAAGAGGGATGATATAAAGCAGATTACCTAAAATTAATATAAAGACCTTATGCAAAGGTCTTGGAAGAAACAATATAAGTTTCCAAAAACCCACAAGAAGTGTTAATAAAGCTCTATTCATATATTATAAGGCTGTATTATTACACTAATATTCTAAATGAATGAATAATGATTCTATTTTTGTATAACTTTGTAATATTTTTATCTTTGCCATTTATGGCTATAAGAATATTATTTAAGAGCTTAAAAGACGCTGATTATAAAAAGCATTTTTTAAACAGGTTTGGAATTTATCAAAATACAACTCAATTAAAAGATATTGTTTGGTTTCACGCTGTAAGTTTGGGCGAGGTTATTTCATCTCAAAACATAGTTAAAAAAATAGCTGCACATGAAAATGTTGTTTTAACTGTAACCACTCCAACAGGACTTAGAGAAGCAAAAAAAATTTTTGGTTTAGATATTGATGTTGTATATGCTCCTTGGGATTTCAAATGGTTTATTTTAAATTTTTTCAAAACTTATAAACCAAAGTCACTAATTTTGTTTGAAACAGAAATATGGCCCAATATGATATCTCAGGCATTTAATAATAAAATCCCAGTTATTCTGTCAAACGGAAGAATGTCAGAGTCATCTTTTAATCGTTATACAAAATTGAATCTTTTATCAAAAGAAGTTTTCGCAAAAATTACTCATGCTTTTGTTCAAAGTGAGGCTCACAAAGAAAGATTTAACCTTTTAGGAATTAACGAAAAAAGAATTAGTAGCGTTGGTTCAGTCAAATTTGATGTTGAAATTAACAATAATCCTCTTCGAAATAACTTTGAAGAAAAAATCTTTTTAGCAGCTAGCACTCATAAAAAGGAGGATGAAATTATAATAAATTTGTACTTGAAGCTTTTGGAGGATTATGAAGATTTAAAATTGATAATTGCTCCAAGACATCCAGAAAGAGCAGAGTCAATTCAAAGGTTGCTTACTAATTTTAATTTAGACTCATCATTAAGCAAAGAAATACCAAAAGA
>CENP01049620.1_pt1 | contig 23521 bp, 22 predicted proteins | sample 361281 | NCBI WGS metagenome assembly CENP01 (sample SAMEA2591122, study PRJEB7988) | marine metagenome | biome: marine biome (ENVO:00000447); feature: deep chlorophyll maximum layer (ENVO:xxxxxxxx); material: saline water (ENVO:00002010), including plankton (ENVO:xxxxxxxx) | depth 70 m | reverse complement strand
GGCGTTCATTTTGGTCATCAACAAAGATTCTGGAATCCTAAAATGGAAAAGTTTATTTTTGATACCAGAAAACAAATAAGCATTATAAATTTAGATATGACTCAGGAGCATCTTAGCGCTGCTGCATCGAAAGTTGAAGATATATGCTCTAAAGGCAATAAAGTTTTATTTGTAGGCACAAAAAGATCAGCTAGCAAAACTATCAAAGAAGAAGCATCAGCAATTGGCCTACCCTATGTTAACAAGAGATGGCTAGGTGGAACCTTAACCAACTGGAAAACGATAAGAGGCTCAATTAGAAGACTTCAAGATATTGAAGAGATGATATCTTCTGGAAGAATTGAAAAGCTTATAAAAAAAGAAGCAGTAGAAATTCAAAAAGAATATTCAAAGCTCGAAGCAAGTGTTGGCGGCATAAAAGACATGAAAGGCTTACCTGATGCGATATTTGTTATTGATGTTAAATATGAAAAGATTGCAGTTTTGGAAGCAAAAAAAATGGGAATACCTGTAATTGCACTTGTAGACACCAATTCTAATCCTGATGGGATTGATATGGTCATCCCTGGTAACGACGATGCAATTAGATCAATTAGACTAATAACAAAAATAATTGCTGAATCTTGTGCTAGAGGTTTAGAGTCTTCAAAAGGATATATACCTAAATCAGACTCTGAAGCTCCAGTGATTCAAACAATTAAACAAGAGGAGCCTATTGAAGCAGACGCTGATACGAATTCAGAGATCATAGAGGACACATCCAATGATGACATAAAGCAAGAAACATCCGAAGATGAAAATCAACTGGAAGTACCTGAATCAAATGAAGAAAAAGTTTCAGATGAAGATCAAGTTAAAAATGAAGAATCTAAAGAGGAAGAAAAATAAATATGGAAATTAAGGCTTCACAAGTAAAAGAATTAAGAGACATGACAGGTGTTGCAATGATGGAGTGCAAAAAAGCACTCGTTGAGTGTCAAGGAGATATTGAAAAGTCACTTGATTTGCTCAGATCTAATAGCGCACTAAAAGCAGAGAAGAAAGCGGCCAGAGTTGCTGCTGATGGTGTTCTTAGAGTTCATGTTGGTGATGACTACTCAACATTAATTGAAATTAATTCCGAAACAGATTTTGCAGCAAAGGATGATAACTTTATTAAATTTGCTGATGATGTCCAAAAATTTATTTCAGAAAATAAATTAACGGATATTGCTGATATTCAAGCATCTGATGTTGAAGATAAGAGAAAGGCACTAGTTCAAACAATTGGAGAAAATATCCAACTAAGAAGGCTAGAGACAATTGAGTATAGTTCCGAAATTAATGCTAGCTCATATTTACATTCAGACTCAAAACTTGGTTCTATTGTGGTTATTTCCGGTGGAGATGAAGCATTAGCAAAAGACATCGCAATGCATGTTGCTGCATTCAATCCTTTATGTTTGTCAGAGGCTGATATTGACCCACAAATTCTTGAAAGAGAAAAAGCAATCTATATGGTCCAAGCAGAAGAATCAGGAAAGCCCCAAGAGATTATGGAAAAAATGATAGAAGGTAAGCTGAAAAGATTTCTTTCCGAGGTTTCTTTATTATCACAAAATTTTGTTAAAGATCCTGAAGTTTCAATACAAAATCTGTTAGATTCAAACAATGCAAAAATTCAATCTTATACCAGATTAAAAGTTGGCGAAGGCATTGAGGTTGAAACCAAAAACTTCGCTGATGAGGTTGCTGAGCAGTTAAAATAAATTTATGTTAAATCTTAAACACCAACGCATTCTCGTTAAATTTAGTGGAGAGTCTGTTGCTGGTGATGATGAGCATGGTATAGACCCTAAAATTCTAGACCAAATGGCATCTTCAGTTGCATCATGCAAAGAATTGGGTGCGCAAATAGGAATTGTCATAGGTGGTGGAAATCTTTTTAGGGGTGAAAAGCTAAACAAAGCAGGAATGGATAGAGTTGCAGGAGACCACATGGGCATGCTGGCTACTGTAATGAATGGAATTGCATTTAGAGATGCTTTGGAAAGAGCTGGAATCAAAACAAGGGTAATGTCGGCAATATCAATGTCAGGTATTGTTGAACATTACGATAGAAGGCTTGCAATCCAACTTTTGGGTGATGGTTATGTTGTAATTTTCACAGCCGGAACCGGTAACCCATTTTTTACAACTGATACTGCTGGATGCTTAAGAGCTATAGAGACTCAATCAGATTTAATGTTAAAAGCTACGCGTGTTGACGGGGTTTATGATTCAGATCCAGAGATTAATGAAAATGCAGAATTTTTTGCTGAATTATCTTTCAATGATGCAATTACAAAAAATTTGAAAGTAATGGATGCTACAGCATTAACTTTAGCAAGAGATCACAATCTTCCAATAACAGTTTTCAATGTAAATACTAAAAATGCATTAAAAGATATTATTTGCGGTGAAAAAATAGGTACGTTAATATCATAAAATGAATGAAATATTAAATAATGCAACCTCAAGAATGGAGAAATCCATTACATCTTTAGGTCAGGCATTTAACAAGATTAGAACTGGCAGGGCAAATCCAGCTATCTTAGATGATATAAAAGTTGACTATTATGGTAATCTGACAGTTCTTAGTCAGACTTCAAGCATAAGTGTTGAAGATGGGAGATCTTTGGTTATTTCTCCTTGGGACAAAAGCCTTATACCTGAAATAGAAAAAGCAATATCTAATTCAAATTTGGGATTAAACCCAAGCACGTCATCTGATTTAATTAGAATTACAATGCCCGCATTGACTGAAGAAACAAGGCAAGATTATATTAAACAGGCAAGAGCTGAGGCTGAAAACTCTAGGGTATCTATAAGAAATATTAGAAGAGATGCAAACCAAGCAAGCAAAGAGCTTCAGTCATCTGGAGAAATATCAGAAGATGATTTAAGAAGAGTGGAAGATTTAATTCAAAAAGAAACGGATAAGTATATTGGGCTTGTTGACTCAGAATTAAAAGCAAAAGAATCTGACCTTTTAGAAATTTAAACTAAGCCACATGGCTAACTCATCAAAAGACAAGCAGAAAAACATAGCTAAACATATCGCTATAATTATGGATGGTAATGGCCGATGGGCTATTTCAAATTCTCTAGCAATTAGCAAAGGTCACAGTAAAGGTGTTGAAGTTGTCAAAGAAATAGTTGAAGAATCAGTAAAACAAAATGTATCTTCTTTAACTTTATATGCTTTTAGTTCAGAAAATTGGTCCAGACCTAAATCTGAGATAGATGCAATAAAGAAGCTTGTGGTAAAAGCTATTAACGAACAAGTACCAGATTTAAAAAAACAAAAAGTTAAACTAAAGTTTTTTGGTGAAATAGAAGATTTTGGCTCAAAAATTTTATCTAAGATTGATGAAGCAGAAACTGCAACTAGCGAATATGAATCAGTACTGAATTTAAATGTTGCTCTTGGGTATGGAGGCAGACAAGATATAGTTAACTTGACCAAAAAAATTTCATCAAAAGTGAAAGATGGTCTTATAACATTAGAGCAAATAGATGAGAAAATGATTTCTGGGTTTTCCTCATCTCCTGTTGAAGATATAGATTTATTAATTAGAACTGGAGGAGATAGAAGAATAAGTAATTTCTTACTCTATCAAATAGCCTATACTGAAATATCATTTGTAAATAAATACTGGCCAGATTTTACAAAAGAAGATTTTGTAGAATGCATAGATAACTTTAAGACAGTGAGTAGAAGATTTGGCAAAAGAATATAATTCAAATTTATTAAGACGAACTATTACAGGTTTGATGATCGTCTTGCCTTTAATCTTTATAATAATTGCAGAAAACTATTGGATTTTTTTGTCTTTAATTTCAATTTTTTCAATAGCAGGATTTTATGAGTGGATTAAAAATAGTTTTAGACAACCAATTTTATGGGGTTTTAACTTAATTTTTATATATTTTTGGTTTTCAATTTGTCTCTTGGTTGGACTTTTGTCGGCACCTTCTTTTTCTATTAAAGAATTTTATGATTTACATGAACTTAGTGCAGTCTCCGTTTACCAAATAATTCTTATAATAGTAGTAAATACAGCTCTTTTTGATATTTTTGCTTATTTTGTCGGATCAAACTTTGGAAAACTTCATATTTCTCCAAATATAAGTCCAAATAAAACCCTAGAGGGCCTAATAGGGGGTTTAATTGGGAATATATTGTTTGGCTTTTTGATAAGTTATTTGCTTAATATTAGTTATTGGTCTGTTTTAATATGTTTTTTTGGTGGAATATTAGCTTTTTATGGAGATCTACTTATAAGTTTTCTCAAGAGAGATAAGTCAATAAAAGACACTGGCAATATTCTCCCCGGACATGGTGGAATTTTAGATAGAATAGACTCTCATTTACTAGCAACACCCATAATGCTTTTATTTTTTATTTTGATAGTTATCTTATGAAAAATATTATTGTATTGGGTGCTACAGGTAGTATTGGAGATAGCGTACTTAGCGTAATTAAACAAAATAAAAATAAATTAAATCTTTTAGGGATATCGTTCGGCTCAAATATATCTAAAGCAAAAGATATTATTAATGAGTTTAGATTAAAAAATGTATATTCAGAATCTGATGAAAGTCATAAATCTCTTAAGCATGCATTTAAAAATAATTACGAATTAAATATCCTGAAAGATAAATCTGAATTAGAGGAATTGCTTAATAAAGATGATGTAGACATCATAGTATCTGCTATTTCAGGTTTTGCTGGTCTTGAAAGCACGATAATGGCAGCAAAAACTGGAAAAACAATTTTGCTAGCTAATAAAGAAAGCATTGTAGTTGCAGGAGATGTCATCCTTCCTTTGGCTAAAGAACATAGTACTGAGATAATACCCATTGATAGTGAACATAATGCTATATTTCAATGTCTTAATTCTGATAAAAATACAGATGACGTATCAAAAATAATAATAACTGCTTCTGGTGGCCCATTTTTAAATAAAAGTATTTCTGAACTTTCACAAGTTACAAAAAATGAAGCCTTAAATCATCCTAACTGGGAGATGGGAGAAAAGATTACAATTGACTCTGCATCGTTGGTCAATAAATGTCTTGAATTAATTGAAGCAAGATATTTATTTGATTTAGAGGAGAAATTTTTTGAAATAGTGGTTCACCCACAAAGCATAATACATTCAATTGTTACTTATAAAGATGGGTCAAGTATCTCTCAGATGAGCAATCCGGATATGAGGGTTCCCATTGCCCACGCATTATCAGTTAGTAACAGAAGACTAAATCTTGATTTCTCTGAAATAGATTTTTCAACATTAAGTCTTACGTTCCAAAAAATTCCTGAAGACAGAACCCAAATATTTGATATTGCAAGATACGTATGTAACAACAAAGGTTCATCAGGAATAATTTTTAATGCTGCAAATGAAGTTGCTGTGCAGAGTTTTTTAAATGAAGACATTACATTTGATAAAATATATGAAGTAATTTATAGAACTTTTGATACCATCCCAATGTCTAAAGATGTAGATTTAAATACGATTTATGAAATAGATAACCAAACACGCATTAAGGCCGAGAAGGTGGTAAAATCCATCTCTTAAAATTATGACTACAACATTTATATACATTGGATCATTTATAGCACTTCTAGGTGTGCTTGTTGCTATTCATGAATATGGTCATTTTATTTTTGCTAGAATTTTTAATGTTCATGTTCAGAGATTTTCTATTGGTATGGGCCCAGTTATATATAAACGTTTAGATAAACATGGAACAGAATTTGCCATATCGGCATTGCCACTAGGTGGCTATGTTTCAATGATTACTAATAAGCTTATTGAACTTGAACCCGAAGTCAGAGAACAATTCACTGAAGAACAGATTAAGAACACTTTTGATTCAAAGCCTAAGTGGCAAAGAGCATTAATAATGTTTGCAGGCCCTCTTGCAAATTTTATTTTATCAATTTTTATTTTCTCTTTAATTTTTCTCAATACACCAAATCCTCAAACAATTGCAGTGATTAAGAATATTGACGACTCAATTAATATTAAGTCATCAACCGATTTCATTTTACCAGGTGATCAAATTGTAGAGATTAACTCTACAGCAGTATCTGATCCAAAAGATATCAGTCTTGAATTATTGTCATATGCTGGCTATACCGGAACAATTGACCTTTCTTTAAAAAGAAATGATATTGATAAGAAAGTAACGGTTGGAGTTATTGTTAAAGATTTTTTACCAACACCTCAATCACAAGCTGACCCTTTAAAATACCTTGGCCTAGATTTAGATTTTAAAATGAAGCCAATAGTTGGCTCAGTAATAAGTAATGGCCCTGCAGAAAATTCAAATCTCAAAGCTAATGATGTCATAAGAAAAATTGGCAGTACCGAAATTAATTATGCAAGTGATATAAGAAATACTATCTTAACTTTACCTAACCAAACAGTACTTTTTGATATTTATAGAGGAAATGATTTAATACAGTTACCTGTAAAAATTGGCTCTGCCATTGATGATAATGGAAATGAATATGGAGTAATTGGAGTTTCTTTTGGAACTACAAGAACAGTTTATGAGTCTTTTTCTAAAGGGGTATATGAGACATATAACTTAAGTTTGAAGACTCTTCAATTTATTGGAAAAATGATTACAGGGAACATGGGGACTGAGAATTTAAGTGGTCCAATTGGAATTGCTCAAATGGCAGGGGATACTGCTCAAGCAGGGTTTTTGCCGTTTATGTATTTAATGGCTTTATTAAGTATCAGTCTGGGTGTTTTAAATCTTCTTCCAATTCCAGTTTTAGATGGAGGGCAGTTAACTCTATTAGGATTAGAGGCAATTAGAGGTAAGCCTTTAGAAGAAAGAGCAGAGAACATTATTTACACAGGTGGAGCTCTTATTGTTGGGGCTTTAATAATATTTGCAGTATTTAACGATGTAGCTCGTTTTTTTTAGGAAGATAATTGAATAAATTAAAAATCTATTTTCTCTGTCTGATTATGTCAATTCAGGCATATTCTTTTGATGAGTTTATCGTCAGTGATATAAGAATAGTTGGCCTTCAGAGGGTTTCGACTGGCAGTATTTTTAATATTATCCCTATCAGTGTTGGGGATAAAATTGATTTAAGAAGGTCAACAGATATAACAAGATCTTTATTTAGCACAGAGCAATTTGATGACATAACTATTGCACGTGATGGCAATACTTTAATTATTGGTGTATCTGAAAGACCTTCAGTTTCTAAAATTGATATATCTGGAAACAAAGCGCTTGAAACTGAGCAGCTTTTAGAAAGCCTTGATGGCGTTGGCATTAAAGAAGGAAGTGTTTATAAGAGATCCACATTAGAGAAAGTTAAATATGAATTGGTAAGATCTTATGCATCAAATGGAAGATATGGTGCAAATGTAGAAATCGAAGAAATTAATCAGCCTAGAAATACAATTGAAATTAATATTATTGTCGATGAAGGTACTGGAGCAAAAATAAAGAAAATTAATATTATAGGCAATGAAATTTTTTCAAACGAGGAACTAACAGAAGCATTTGAATTATCAGAGGGGTCATTTTTTTCATTTTTGAGAAATGATAATGCATATTCAAAAGAAAAATTAAAAGGTGATATTGAAACCTTAGAGTCCTTTTATAAAGATCGTGGTTACATGAAATTTTCTGTTGAATCTACTCAGGTCAGCTTGTCAAAGGATTATAAAGATATATTTATTAACTATAATTTGTTTGAGGGGGATAAATTTACTATTTCTGAGGCACAAGTAACTGGAGATATTCCTTTGGAAGTCTCGGCATATGAAAATATAACAGCGTCCCTGAAAGGTCAAACATACTCGCAACAGCAGATAACATCAATAGAAGAATTTTTTATTAATATTCTAGGAAATCAAGGTTATGCATTCGCTGAGGTTAATCCCTCTACTGAAATAGATGACGAAAATAATGAAGTAAAGATAATTTTTAATATCGATGCAGGCAAAAGAACATACACAAGAAAAATCTTGTTCGCAGGTAATAACACCACTCAAGACTATGTATTAAGAAGAGAAATGAGACAATTTGAAGGTGCTTGGTCATCTGATAATCAAATAGAAACAGGAAAAATTAGGCTTGAGAGATTAGGTTACTTTAAAGAAGTTCAAGTTGAAACAGTTCCAGTTGCAAACTCAGATGATCAAATCGACATAATATATACCGTTGAAGAAGAAAGCACAGGATCAATTGGTGGAAATATTGGTTACAGTGATTTTGGTTTAATGCTAGGTTTTAATTTGCAAGAGCAAAACTTTTTAGGTTCTGGAAATACTGTTGCAATTGGGATCAATAAAAATATTTATACTGAAAGTTATAACTTTTCTTTTCTAGATCCATACTATACAAAAGATGGAATTAGCAGAGGCTATAACATTTATTTTAGAGAAACAGATTATGGCGAGTTCAATGTTGCTAATTATTTAAGTAACTCTCAAGGTGCTGGAATACAATTTGGATATCCAATTTCTGATGTACAAAGGGTAAATTTTGGTATCACTTATGATAAAACAGATATTGATATTGGAACACAGCCAGCTAGAGAGATTTGGGACTTTGTAGATTCAGAGGGTAGTATTTTTGAGACTTTAACCGCCCAATTGTCCTACCAAAAAGTTACATTAAACAGAGGATTATTTCCAACAAATGGGTCCTCAACAGTGCTTAGTCTTTCATCAACATTACCTGTAGGCGATATTGATTTTGCCAGAGCAAATTACATCTATAAATTTTATAGGCCTTTAAGCAGAAATTATGTTTTTGGATTTAATATTGATCTTGGATACACAGTGCCATTTGGAGATACTAAAGAAACGCCTTTTTTTAGAAATTTTTATGCAGGTGGGCCAAGATCGTTAAGAGGCTTTGAATCTAACACTTTAGGCCCAAGAAGCACTAATCCTCCTTGTTATCAATTTAATTATTCTGAAGGAACATGCCCAAACTTACTTGATACTGATGGGGACCTTATTCCAGACGCTCCATACTATAATCCTTATGCAAATACTTCTTATACAAATAGAGTATCTATTGGAGGAAACATAAAAGTTGAGGGTAGTCTTCAATTAATATTTAGACTTCCATTTATTGAAGATCAGCGATCAATGAGATCTGCTTTTTTCTTTGATTTTGGAAATGTATTTTCAGATAACTGTAAAGATTATCAAATTAATTGTTATGAACCATCAATTGAAGACTTAAGATATTCTTATGGGGTTGGTGTGACTTGGATTACTGGTTTTGGTCCAATGAGTTTTGCGCTTGCAAATCCTCAAAATGCCGGCCAATATGAAAGAACTAAGGAATTCCAATTCACGGTAGGAAATGTATTCTAATTAATATAAAATATCACCACCAATTAAGGGGTAATTATGAAAAATATTTTTAAACTTAAATTTTTAGCGATCCTGCTTCTATCTTTTCAGAACATACAGGCTGATGAGATTGCAGTCATTGATATGAGAGCTGCAGTACTTTCAACCCAAGCTGCGAGTGATGCTTTTAAAGCACTTGAAGAAGATGCTGATTATTCAAGTAATTTAGAGCAAGCACAATCTTTACAAGCTGAGAGACAAGCTTTAGCTGAAAAATTACAAAAAGAGCTTGAAACCTTATCTAATGAAGATATTGCAAAAATGCAAAAAGAAATTCAAGAGCTTGGAAAGGATATAGAGTTCCTTGCAGGAAAACTACAACAAGCACAGGAAGAAACTGCACAGGCTATATTTGTGAGTAATGGAGCAGCTATGCAAAAAATAATCGGCGAGCTTATTCAAGCGAAGCAGATTAAATTGCTTTTGCAAAAAAATGAAATAATACTTTTTAGTGATCCTGCTCTCGACTTGACTGATGATGTTACCTCAATGCTTGATGTAGCCGCATCGGAAAAAAGCTCACAATCGGAGTAGTGTCAAAAGACAAAAGTTATTCATTAGCTTTCATAGCTGAACTTACTGATTCTAAAATTGTCGGCAATGAAGACTTTATTGTCGACAATTTATCAACTTTAGATAATGCCACAAAATCATCTATTAGCTTTCTTGCAAACTCTAAATATAAAAAAAATCTAAAAAAATCGAAGTCTATTGCGATAATAACAAGCGCCTGTGATGTGGATGAAGATAACAAGAATTATATAGTTAATGAGGATCCATATTTAGTGTATGCAAAAGTTAGTCAACTTTTTAAAAATTCTAATTTTGAATTGGAAAATAAAATAATTCATCCCTCTGCTGTTATTTCAAGTGATTCATCAATTGGTGATAACGTTTCAGTTGGTGCGAATGTAGTTATAGGGCCAAACTGTATTATCGAAGATAATGTAACTATCAAATCAAATTGCTCAATAGTTCAAGATGTTCATATTTCTCAAAACAGTATTATTCATAACAACACTGTTCTGGGATCAGACGGTTTTGGTTATGCTTCCTCTAAAGATGGTTATATAAAAATAGAACAAATCGGCAAGCTGATTATAGGCAAAAATGTAGAAATTGGAGCGAATTGTTCTATTGATAGAGGAGCTCTATCAAATACAGAAATCCATGACGGAGTTAAATTAGATAATCAAATACAAGTAGCACATAATGTTATTATTGGGAAAGATTCTGCTATTGCTGCTTCATGCGCTATAGCAGGTTCTACTGTTATAGGTAAAAATTTTAAGATGGGGGGATTGTCCGGAGTTCTTGGGCATTTAAATATCTGTGATAATGTTACAGTTGGCGCCCACACGCTTATAATTAAAGATATAAAAGAGCCTGGTAATTATATTGGTATTATGCCTGCACAAGATCAAAATAATTGGGCAAAATCATCAATTTTCATCAAAAAAAGAGGGTAAAAATGCTTGAACAATTTGATGCAATTAAAAATTTTTTACCTCACAGAGAGCCATTTTTATTTATAGATGAAATTATTAATATTGAATTAGGCAAGAATATTCACTGTATTTTGAAAAATTCACCTGATGAAGATTTTTATAAAGGCCATTTTCCAAATAACCCAATTTTTCCAGGTGTCCTGATTGTTGAAGCACTTGCACAAGCATCAGGAATATTGGGTTTTCAAACTATGAATAAGACTCCCGAAGAAGGATCTATATATGTTTTTGCAGGAATTGATAAAGCAAGGTTTAGATCGCGTGTTGGACCTAATGATAGGGTTCATTTGTATAGTGAAATAGTTAGTGAAAAAAAGGGTATATGGAAATTTGAAACAAAAGCTGAAGCAGATGACAAAATTGTTTGTACTGCTACTATTCTTTGCGCTGATAGGAAAGCATAATGAATATTGATCCATCGTCTATTATTAGTCCGAAGGCAAATATTCATGCAACAGTGGAGATTGGACCTTTCTGTATTATTGGTGACAATGTTGAAATAGAGAAGGGCTCAAAAATTCAAAGTCATGCAGTAATAAAAGGCCCAACAAAAATAGGTAAAAATAATATTATTTATCAATTTTCTTCGATAGGTGAAGATACTCCAGATAAAAAATATAACGGAGAGCAAACAGAATTAGTTATTGGTGATAACAATATTTTTAGAGAGGGCGTTACAGTTCATAGAGGAACCATTCAGGATAAAGGTATAACTGAGATAGGGAATAATAATCTTTTGATGGCATATACTCATATTGCTCATGATTGTTCTGTTGGAGATAGTAATATTTTTGCAAATAATGCTGGTATTGCAGGTCATGTAAAAGTTGGTAGCAATGTGGTTATTGGAGGTTATGCAGCAGTGCATCAGTTTTGTATATTAGGTGATTATTGCTTTGCTGGAATGAACACTTCAATAACTATGGATATTCCTGCTTTTACTAAAGTTGCCTCAAACCCAGCAAGAGTTATTGGTTTAAATTCAATTGGAATGGCTCGAAATGGAATACCTGAAGAATCAATAAGAACTATTAAAAAAGCACATAAGTTAATATATAAAAAAGGTCTTAAGCTTGATCAAGCACTTAAAGAAATCAAGAATATACATACAGAAAAAAATGATGCTTATTTACAAACTTATATTAAGTCTATCAAAGATTCCAAACGTGGTATTTTAAGATAAGTGAACTCTCAAAAGCCAATTATCAAAGTTGGAATTGTCGCAGGTGAATATTCAGGTGATAGATTAGGCGCAAAAATTATTTCTGCCTTAAAAAAAACACATAATGTAGAGTTATATGGAGTAGGCGGACCAAAAATAATTAAGGAAGGATTAACCTCAATTTTTAATTTTGAGAAACTGCATTTGATGGGATTAATTGAACCTTTAATAAATTATATAGAACTAAAGAAATTACGTAAGGAACTAATAAACTTATTTATACAAAATAAAATAGATTATTTTATTGGCATCGATTCTCCGGACTTTAATATTGGAATTCATAAAGCTTTAAAAAATATTGGTAAATCAAAAAACATTCAAGTGGTGAGCCCTTCAGTTTGGGGTTGGAGAGAGGGCAGAATCAAACAGATTAAAAACTTCATTGATTTAACAATGTGCTTATTTAATTTTGAAGATAATTTTTATAAAAAGAAAGAAATGCCTAGTATTCATATGGGTCACCCCTTTTGTGACCTATATCCTTCAAAAAAAGAATATGTATTTCAAAAATACTCCTTAAATCCACATAAACAATTTATTTCTATTCTTCCTGGAAGTAGAAAATCTGAAATAAAGGATCTATTGCCAACTTATATAGATTTTATAAATCTTCATTTTAAAGAAAATGTTAATTATGAATATTTAATCCCAGCATCTGATTCTAAGATTATGGAATTAATTTCTTCATATATACCATCATCTTTACCTATAAGAGTTGAAATTAATTCTACAAGAGATTTTTTATCAATTTCTGATTTCTCAGTTGTAACATCAGGCACCGCAACATTAGAGTCTGCAATTTTAGGAGTTTTCCCAATTATTTGTTACAAAACTAACCCACTTAATTTTTTTATAATTTCTAGAATGCTTAAAGTTGATGATGTTGGGTTGCCAAATTTATTGTTAGGCTCAAGAAAATTTCCAGAATTAATTCAAAAGAATTGCAATGCAAAGTCAATTCTAAATGCTTCAAAAAATATAAATAACATGCAGTCCATGTCAGGACAATTAAGAGAGCTTTTAGTAGGTACCAAAGAAGAAGATTATATTAAACAAATTTTAGAGCTTTGAAACTTGTAGCTGGAGTTGATGAGGTGGGGAGAGGTTGTCTGGCAGGGCCTGTAATAGCTGCAGCAGTAATTTTAACAAATAATATACCCGGTCTTAAAGACTCAAAAAAACTTTCTAAGAAAAAAAGAGAAGAATTATCTTTAACAATTATGAAAAATTCCTATTTCTCTTTTGGTTGCTCTTCTCCTAAAGAAATAGATGAAATAAATATTCTTCAAGCTTCTTTATTGGCAATGAAAAGGGCTATACTTAACCTATCAGTTGAGCCAGGAAAAATTCTTATTGATGGAATTCATAAACCTGATTTAAACACAGATACTCAAACAATAATTAGTGGAGATTCTTACATTGACGAGATAAGCGCAGCCTCGATTATTGCAAAGGTGTATAGAGATAATTTAATGATGCAATTTGATAAAGAATACCCAAATTTCTTTTTTTCAAGCCACATGGGTTATGGCACAAAAATGCATAAAGCTGCTCTAAAAAAGTATGGCATAACACCAATTCATAGAAAGACTTTTAGGGGTGTTGTAAATTAATACAATGGAAAAAACATTTTCACATTTAAGAGTTTCCTCAGAGTACAGCATTACTCAAGGCCTATTAACAATTAATCAATTGGTTGATTGTGCAAAAAAATATTCTGTTCCATCAATTGCTTTGACTGATAAGTCAAATATGTTTGCAATGGTTAAATTTTTTAACAAGTGTGAATCGCAAGGAATAAAACCTATTTCAGGCTCATCACTAAGAGTTATTTTTGATGAGGATGAGGTCTCACACGAACTCCTTTTTTTGGCTAAAAATAATAATGGACATAAGAATTTAATGAAAGTAATTTCTAAAGCTCATAATAATTTTACTTATCAGAATCCAATTATAAATTTTCAAGACCTTCAAGAATTTAAAAATGATGTAATTGCAATTTCTGGTGGAAAAGATAGCCACCTTTTTGAATTAATAAAAAGAAAAAAAAATAAAGAAGCAGAGAAACGTATTGATAAGTTTCTAGAGATTTTTAAAGATGATTTTTATATTGAAATTCAAAAAACAAGCAGACCTGATGAGCATGAATACTTCTCAAACATTTTACCTTTGGCCTCTTCAAAAGGTGTTCCACTAATAGCAACAAATGATGTTTTATTTTCAGAGCGCGATGATTATGAAACTCATGAAACTAAGGTTTGCATTAATACCGGAAGAACGCTCAATGATCCAAATAGAGAAAAAATGTTTTCAAGCGAACAATATTTTAAAAGTCCACAAGAAATGCAGGTTTTGTTTAATGGATTCGATGAATTAATTGATAATTCAAATGAAATATCAAAAAAATGTAATGTATCTCTTCATGCTAAAGAGTATTTTCTCCCAGAATATCCTGTTCCAAAAGAACATAATTTTGACTCATATATTTCTGAGCTTTCTCATGAAAAACTAAAAAAATTAATAATAAATTTTGATAATCAGAAAAAGCAAAATTATCAGCAAAGACTTGATTATGAATTAAATCAAATAAAAAAAATGGGCTTTTCAAGCTATTTTTTAATAGTTTATGATTTCATACAATGGTCTAAGGACAATGATGTGCCGGTTGGGCCTGGTCGTGGTTCAGGTGCTGGTTCATTGGTTGCTTATTCACTTGGCATAACTACATTAGATCCAATAGCTCATGGTTTGCTATTTGAACGCTTCCTTAATCCAGAAAGAATATCTATGCCTGATTTTGATATAGATTTTTGTATGGAAAAAAGAGATAGCGTTATTGAGTATGTGAGCAATAAATATGGTAGCGAAGCAGTGTCACAAATTGCTACATTTGGCACTATGGCTGCTAGAGCTGTGGTAAGAGATGTTGCAAGAGCAATGGGTAAGCCATATGCATTGGGAGATAGAATATCAAAAATGATTCCATTCGCACCAGGAATGACTCTTGATAGAGCAAAAGATGAACAACCAGTTTTTGCGCAAGCAGCAAAAAATGATCCAGAAGTTAGAGAAGTTGTTGATATGGCATATAAGTTAGAGGGCATTGCAAGAAACGTAGGTAAGCATGCTGGTGGAGTCGTAATTGCACCAGGAACTTTGTCAGATTTTTGTCCGATCTATAATGATAGACAGTCAGCCTCAATCATGACCCAATATGATAAAGATGATGTAGAAAAAATAGGTTTAGTAAAATTTGATTTTCTTGGCTTGAGAACCCTTACTGTTATTGATAAAGCTTTGAAATCAATTAATGAATCTATTCAAAAAGACGAAGAAAAATTAAATCTTGATAATATTCCTTTAAATGACCCTAAGGTATTTGAATTGTTGTCATCTGGGAAGACAATGGCGGTCTTCCAATTAGAGTCAACAGGAATGAGAGATTTAATTAAAAAACTTAAACCTACAAAATTTGAAGAAATAACAGCTCTTTTAGCACTATACAGGCCTGGGCCTCTGAATTCAGGAATGCATATAACTTTTGTAGATCGAAAACATGGTAGAAGCCAAGTTACGTATCCACATGAATTACTTGAACCTGTGCTTTCTGAAACCTATGGCGTTATTGTTTATCAAGAACAAGTTATGGAAGCTGCCCGAGTTCTTGCTGGTTATTCTATGGGACAAGCAGATATTCTTCGAAGAGTTATGGGTAAGAAAAAAATTGAAGAAATGGAAGAGCAACGAGAAATTTTTATTAAGGGCTGTAATAAAAATTCTATCCCCGAACACATAGCAGGAAAAATATTTGAGTTAATAGAACAATTTGCAGAATATGGTTTTAATAAATCACATTCAGCGGCTTATGCAGTAATTTCATATCAAACAGCTTATCTTAAAACTTATTATCCTGCGCATTTTATGGCCGCTGTGCTCTCAACTGAGCTTGGAAACACAGATAAAATTCATGCTTTGATTCAGGAATGTAAACGAATGAATATTAATGTTTTAAAGCCAAATATTTTATCTAGCAATAAAATGTTTTTAGTAAATGAAAAAGGAGATATTGAATATGGCTTAGGTGCTGTAAAAGGAGTTGCTGATTTATTTATAGAACATGTTTGTGAAATAAGAAAGACAAAGGTATTTCATGATTTATGGGATTTTTCAAAGCAAGTTGATATAAAACTCGGAGGAAAAAAATCCTTAGAAGCATTATCTCAGTCTGGTGCATTTGATAGCATTGCTCCTTCAAGAAGTATAGCAATCTCATGTATTGAAGATATGTTGAAAGATGGTTCAAAAAATATGTCCAAGCAAGCTGGTATGTCTGGAGATTTGTTTTCTTCATTAAACGATAGTTTTGACCCATATGAGAAATATAAAAATACCCAAGATATGAATTTAAGTGAGTTACTGTCACTTGAAAAAAAATCACTGGGGTATTATTTATCTGGCCATCCTGTTAATGCAATTGAGACAAAAGTAAATAGTCTAAGATCAATAAAAATAAACAAACTCAATCATGATACAAAGAAAGCTTCACTAGTAGTTTTAATGAATAGTGTTAGACAAATTAAAGACAAAAAAGGAAAGCCTTTAACGTTTATAAACTTTGATGATGGAAGTGGTGTTATGGACGGAATAGTTCCAAGTGAAGTTCTTGAAGAATGTCATGAAATTCTAAAAGATGGAAAAATTCTTGTTGTCAAAGGCGCAGTTGAAATTGATGATTACAGATCTAAGGAAATTGGCGATGCAATGTTTAGGATGAGAGTCAAAGAAGTTAAATCATTAGATGAAGAGCTATTAGGAAAGATTCAGGAGGTTACTTTGAATCTTGAAAAATCTGATCTCTTTTCACTTGAAGAATTATCTGAGAAGTTAGAAAAATTAAATAAAGAGTTATGGAAATCATCAGGGTGTATTTTAAATGTAAAAGTAATAACAAATGATTCAGAGGCTATAATAGATCTAGGAGACAAATTTAAATTTGAACCAACCTTATCAAATTTAAGCTTGTTAGATGAGGCTTTTGGAAAAAATGCTCTAGAAATTTAATTTTTTAAATAAAATAAAAATGATAAATAAAAAAATTGATCCCATGAATATTCCTGAGATTTCAGAAGATTATAAATTTTTAGATTTTGAGAAAACTATTCAGGATATATCTGAAAAAATCAAAGCTTTAAAAAATTCAGCTATAGATTCATCAGAGTTAAGCAATCAAATTAATACTCTTCGAAAAGAGAGAGATGTTGAAACAAAAAAAATCTATTCAAAGCTTTCTATTTGGCAGACAGTTCAAGTTGCTAGACATCCACAAAGACCTCACACATTAGATTTTATAGATAGAATTTTTGATGATTTTGATGAATTGCATGGTGATAGACAATTTGGTGATGATGCATCAATTATCGGAGGCATAGCAAATCTTGAAAATATGCCGGTTATGATTATTGGTCATGAAAAAGGTAGAGATACAGAAGAAAAAGTCAGAAGAAATTTTGGAATGCCGCAACCTGAAGGATATAGAAAAGCCAAAAGATTAATGAAGTTAGCTGAACAATTTTCTATGCCAGTAATAACTTTTATTGATACAGCTGGAGCATATCCTGGCATTGAAGGTGAAGAAAGAGGTCAAAGTGAAGCTATTGCTAGAAATTTAGCGGTAATGTCGGAATTAAAAACACCAATTTTAGTTGTAGTTACGGGCGAAGGTGGTTCTGGAGGAGCATTGGCAATAAGTGTTGGTGATAATATTGCAATGCTTCAATACGCAACTTATTCTGTGGCTTCACCAGAGGCATGTGCCTCTATAATATGGAGAACTGCTGAAAAAGCACCGGATGCTGCAGAAGCTATGAAAGTTTCAGCAAAGGAACTAAAAAATTTAAAAATTATTGACGAAATTATCGAAGAACCTCTTGGTGGTGCCCATAGAGACTATGATTTAATTTCATCTAGCATAAAAGATTCTTTAATTAAAAATTTATCGACTTTAAATAATATATCTTTGGAACAATTACTAGATAGAAGGTATAAAAGATTGGTAGAAGTTGGCATTTAGATTTTGATTAGTTTTGATGATTTAATTTGCAACATAGATTTAGATAAAAAAATCTATGTTGGTTACAGCGGTGGGCCCGATTCTGCTGCTTTATTACATCTGCTTCATGAAAATGATATTAAAAATATTGAAGCAATTCATATCAATCATAATCTTTCAAGTAATTCAGAAAAATGGGAAAACCATTGCAAGCAAGTATGTAAAAATTTAGGTATTAGATGTAATGTTGAGTCTGTTCAAATTAAGATTGATGGAGATGGTCTTGAATCAGCTGCTAGAAAAGCTAGATATAATTTATTTAAAAAATATCTAAAAGAGGGCGATCAGATTTTACTTGGACATCATTCTGATGATGTGGCTGAAACCTTTTTATTAAGACTTTTTAGAGGCACTGGTGTAGATGGATTAGAATCTCTTGCTGTTAAACGAAGAGTTGGAGATGGATATCTCGTAAGACCTTTGATAAACCTTACTAAGATGGATATTTTAACTTATCTCGAAGATAATGAGATAAGTTATATCAATGATGAGTCTAATTATGAGGTGGACCAAGATAGGAATTACATTAGAAACACCATTATTCCTTCGATTGAAAAAAGATGGAATAAAGCACCATCAAGAATTTCTAATTCATCAAATTTTATTAAGATTAAAAATCAATCCTATGAAATTCTTTTTAAAGAAAAATTCCATCATTTAATTGGTAAAAAAATTAAAGTAAAAGATTTGAAAGAAATTCAAGAATCATTTGTAGTTGATATTATAAGATTTTCAATTAAGGAAGAGAATATAGCTATGCCAAGTAAAAAAGTAATTGAAGAAATTATAAAAACTTTTTTACATTCAAGCCCTGGGCCTAAGTCAGAAGTTTCATGGTCAAGAGCAGATAAAGAGGAGTCAGGTGGAAAAATATCTTATAGAGATAAGTGTATGTGTATAGCAAAGAAATAACTACAACAAAGGTATATAATCATGGTAGGGTATAAAGCAATGAATTTTAAAACGATTAATCTTAATATAGAAAATAAAATTGCATCGGTTGAAATAAATAGACCTGAAGTATTGAATGCGTTTAACACTGAATTAACATTAGAGTTACAACAGGCAACTCAAATCGTTAAAGATGATGATGATGTAAGGGTTGTAATTCTCTCTGGAGCTGGAAGAGCTTTTTCATCAGGCGCTGATATAGCAGAACGAGAACCTAAATGGGATAATGCTAGAGATGGTTTGATTAATGGTTATAAGCCATCATTTGATAATATTATATCAATGCCTAAACCGGTTATTGCATCAATTCAAGGACCTGCTGCTGGTATTGGAGCAGCTTTTGCTATGTCATGTGATCTTAGAATAATGTCAGAAGATGCATATATATTATCTGTTTTCAGCAATATAGCCTTAGTTCCTGATGGAGGATTATCTTGGCTATTACCAAAATATCTTGGTTATGGAAAAGCATTTGAGTATGCTATAGAAGCTAAAAAAATTGACGCAAAAGAATGTTTGCATTTCAGCATAGCAAACAAAGTTAGTTCAGTTGAAAATCTTCAGAAAGATACTATGGACTGGGCTATAAAACTTGCAAAAAGATCTCCACAAGCTTTAGCTAATACCAAAAAATTAATGAGAGAATCTTTATCTAATTCATACTTAGATACATATAATAACGAAGCTGAAATTCAAAATGATTTAGTTAGAAGTCCACAAAATATAGAGGCAGTAACTGCTTTTTTTGAAAAACGCGAACCTAATTTCGATTAATTTTTATAATATTTTACTTAGGCCTACAATAATAGCTTCAAAAGAAGCTCTCGTAGTATTTGGATTTATTCCAACCCCCCATCTTGTCTTTCCATCTTTTTCTAGCTCAATGTATGCTGCAGCCTGAGCATCAGAACCTGATGATATTGCTGATTGGTGATAATCGGAAATTTTTATATTTATGCCCAGTTTTTTAGAAAGACCGTTAACAAATGAATCTATTGGACCATTACCTATTCCCGATATAGTAACCTCTTGTGAGTTCATAATCATTTTTACATCTAATTTATTAACATCATCTTTGGTTGATGATGTATGGCTTTTATAAGCAAAATTATTTTTTGGTATTAGAAAGTTTGTTTCAAATATCTCCCATATTTCGGTACTGCTAATCTCTTTTCCTGTTTCATCGGCAAGTTTTTGAATTTTTTGACTCATACTGATTTGTAGTCTTCTTGGCAAAGATACGCCATGATCTTTTTCTAAAAGAAATGCAACGCCTCCTTTACCAGATTGAGAGTTAATACGCACAACAGCTTCATAACTTCTACCTAAGTCAGCTGGATCAATTGGTAAGTATGGTACTGCCCATTCTGGATCATTGCTTTGTTTCATGGCTTGGAATCCCTTTTTGATTGCGTCTTGATGAGATCCAGAAAAAGCTGTGAAAACTAGATCGCCAGCATAGGGATGTCTTGGATGAACTGGTAGTTGATTGCAATATTCAACCTCTCTCATAATTGAATTTATGTTAGAAAAATCTAGCTGCGGATCAATTCCTTGAGTCAGCATATTTAAAGCTATTGTGACTATATCAACATTACCAGTTCTTTCGCCGTTTCCAAATAAAGTACCTTCAACTCTGTCCGCACCAGCCATAAGACCAAATTCAGATGCGGCGACTGCTGTACCCCTATCATTGTGAGGATGAAGACTAAGTGAGATATTTTTACGATTTTTTAAATTCTTGTTCATCCACTCAATCTGATCACCATATATATTTGGTGTAGACATTTCTACAGTTGCTGGAAGATTAATTATTATCTTATGTTTCGAAACTTCTTTAAGGATATCAACAACTGAATCACATACTTCTGCTGCGTAATCAAGTTCAGTGCCAGTAAAGCTTTCGGGCGAGTATTCAAAACTCCAGTCAGTCTCTGGATTTGCTAAAGCCAGCTCTTTAATTTTTAATGCTCCATTAATTGCAATTTCTTTAATGCCCTGTTTATCTTGATTAAAAACAACTTTTCTCTGCAGAGTTGATGTTGAATTATAAAAATGAACAATAGCTCTAGGAATATTTTTAAGAGATTCAAAGGTCTTTTCAATTAATTCGTTTCTAGCTTGAGTCAAAACTTGTATATTTACATCAGAAGGAATTTTTTTGTCATTTATTAATGATCTTACAAAATCATAATCAGTTTGTGATGCAGAAGGGAACCCAACTTCAATTTCTTTAAATCCTAGTTTGCACAATAAAGCAAACATTCTGTCTTTTCTCTCAGAACCCATTGGCTCAATCAATGCTTGATTACCATCTCTAAGATCAACTGAACACCATGTAGGTGCTTGATTTATTATCTTTGAAGGCCATTGCCTATCTTTAAGGTTAATGGGTTTAAAAGCTTTATATTTATTTACTGGATTATCCATTTTTTATTTGTAAATGTTAATATTTCATTTCTATGATAACTCCAAGTATTAAAACAAATTTAATTCTTAAAGAGATGGGTATTACCAGGTATGAACTTCGTTCAAAACAGGAACCAGAGCCCTTAAAAACAATCTTTAGTTACCAAAAAGGAAATATTCTAACATTACTTGGGCAATCATATGATGATTTGGATGAAGATGAGGCAAAGCTTCTTATTGCTATTGTGGATGCAGTTAAACCTGTTGATAAAAACATAGTTCAAAATAAATATAATCTTGATGATATAAAAGAAAATATTTCAGCTATGAAAGACATTAAAGGCATAATTTGTTTTATACCTGATATAACTTCTATTGAGCTATCCATACCTTTCGTTCAAGCACCTTCACTTAAGAAAATGATTTCTGATTCAGAGTCAAAGATGGTTTTATGGAAAAAGCTTAAAGAAATTATTTTAAAGTAACAAATGTATAAGATTTCCTTGATGGGTTTGAACGATTTAGAAGAAGCCTACAAGATAGAGCTTGAGGTTAATCCAAGTCCGTGGAAATACGAAACTTTTTTATCATCTTTTGAAGTTGGCCATAAAGGACTGATCTGTAAGCATGATAGTAAGATTATAGGGTTTGTTATCTTTTCTCCAGTCAATCCAGAAGCTCATATATTAAGTATATCTGTAAGAACAGAAATGCAGTCAAAAGGTATTGGAACTTTGTTGCTTGAAGGAATGCTGGAACAATGTAAGGCCATGAATTACAAAAAGATATTCCTTGAAGTAAGGGTTGGTAATACTCAGGCCATTAATTTTTATGAAAAGTTTGGTTTCAGCAAAGATGCTATTAGAGACAATTACTATAAAGACAATTCTGAAGATGCTTTGCTAATGTCACTTCTAATTTAACTAGTTCTTTTTTTTAACCAAATAATTTGATTTGTTGTGATTATTAAATATGAAATAAAAAATGTTATGTAAAAGCTTATAAGAATCGGATGATCTATATTTGAATCAAGAACTATTGGGTTGTCTCTTGGAAATCTTCTTAAAACTTCTGTTATACCGGGTACCATATGAAAAAGAAAAAGAGCAGAATAGCTTATTGTTTGAAGGTAGGGTGTAAGGAATCCAAAAAACAGACCCCTCTCATTAATGTATCCAAATATTACAGCTAAAAGGGTGACTATTGCTAACAAGTGCCCCACACCAAAACCACGCTTATATATCAATAGTGCAGTAATAGCAGCAACAACAGTTGCGAAAACAAATATTTTGGCTGAAAGATTTTTTGTTTCAATAATAGTATACTTTTTTAAAGAATATGCTCCAGAGCCTATTGCTAGAAGCGCTATTAATGTGTGAATCCAGCCTATAAAAGAAATATCCATTAGTAATTAACTTAGCAGACTTTTAATATCTGATTCTATATCTTCTGGCAATGTGGTAGGTGAGTATCTTTTAATAACTTCTCCGCTCTTGTTTACTAAAAATTTTTGAAAATTCCATTTGATATTCTTGGAACCAAGAATTCCGGGCTGCTGATTTTTAAGAAAACTATAAAATGGATCAGCGTTTGGGCCATTTACATCAATTTTATTAAAAATTTTAAAACTTACATTATATTTTTCAGTGCAGAAGAATTGTATTTCTTCATTAGTGCCTGGCTCTTGACCTTTAAATTGATTGCATGGAAATCCAAGTATCTCTAAACCATTGGAGTTATATTTTTCATATAATTCCTGAAGACCTTTATACTGTGGTGTAAGCCCACACTGGCTGGCAACATTAACTACTAAAAGAACTTTACCTTGATATTCACCAAGAGATACTTCATTCAAATCTGCATCTTTAACATTGAAGTCATAAAC